>MIZB01000070.1_pt1 | contig 25568 bp, 26 predicted proteins | sample 888171 | NCBI WGS metagenome assembly MIZB01 (sample SAMN05440186, study PRJNA335308) | marine metagenome | isolation source: marine water
TCTAAAACTAAACTAATGTTCTTAGATGAACCATTCATAAATCTTGATCCTTTAGTACAATCCAAAGTTAGAGAATGGTTAAGAGAATATGTTAAAGATGGGGGAACTGTGTTTATAAATACACATTTACTTGAAAATGCTGAGAGGCTCTGTAACAGGGCTGCAATTATTCATGAAGGGAAGATACAGTCATTAATTAAACTAGAAGATTTGCATAAACAGAATCTTACCCTTGAAGAACTGTTTCATGAGATTGTTAAATGAACAGATTGATTCTTTTCCGAATGCTGCAAGAAGAAATTAGATTAAATACTAGTTTTGCAAGTGGAAAAGGATTCTATTCATTTCCATTACTGGTTCTCATTACAGGCCTGCTAGCTGTAATATTCACAGAAGTCATGATAAATGATATGGGATATAGAGATTACTTAGAGATTTTGCACATTACTGCAATATTCTATGGCCTCTTTGCCGGATCCCTGGCTTTTTTTGGTAATGAATTTCTTGAGAGAATCTTCGGATATTTTGGATTAATACTAGGTCTCTCTTCAACACAACCAATTACACAAAGGAAAATTACCTTTCTATACTTCAGTAAAGAAATAATATTCTATACTTTATTTACAATGATACCTGCACTTCTTGGAGCCATAATAGGAAGTTATTTTACTAATATTAACATCATAAATATGCTAACATTTAGCTTCACTCTTTACATCTCATTTTGTATGGGAATCTCATTTTCTTACTATATCTCCAGTTTCTACCGTACTTCAATGACTCAAACTGTTATCTCAGCTATAGTCTTTGTCTGCCTTTACTCATTGCTATTTCGTGGAAGTGAAATAACTGGAGGCCTAGAATGGTATCTCGAACGTGAAATCAAATGGCTAATTAGCGGATTTGCAATCCCTCTAATTTTGTCGTTTATTGCTACTATCAATATCAAGGAACACAATTCTACTAGCAGTATAAATATTATAGGATACAAGAATAGATTTGAAGAATACTGCCAGAAATATTCATGGGCAAAGGTAGTAGGAGTACCTGGAATAATTGCCAAAGAAAGAATTGATTTAGAAAGAAGCAAAACTGGAACAAAGATGTTTTTCTCTTTCCTATTCCCATTGGGCTTCCTCACATTCATGAACTGGTTTCTGGATAAGGGATTGCCAATACAAATTGACTTCAATACTATATTTTATGGAGTAATGATAGGTTTCTTTGGAACAATGCTCTATTCTTGGCTAAATTCGATAGACACGCCTCATTTTTATGCCACATTACCTATCCAAGTTTCTGATGTAATACGCGCAAGGTTATTTCTTTTTGGCACAATAACATGGTGGATTCCACTTGTTTTTATGGCTATCATTTCGTATATGAGTGATGAATTAAGTTTACTGCCCATTGGTTTAATAGTTATGATAACTGTCGGAATATACATCGTAAATTACACTGCAATGTCAACCGGACTTAAAACTAATTCTGCACTTTTTGATGCTTTTGTCTTTATCAAATTTTTTCTGATTTCAGTCCCTCCAATGATTGCAATGACTATTCTAAGTTTGGCAATCAACCACAGGCCATCAACTATTCTTGTAGCTCTATCGGTAATTTGTGGGATATTATCTTTATTGAGTTTAACGTTCTACAAAAGAATAGACTCGAAATGGTTAAACGAAAGCTTTGATTAGCAATATATAGATACATCAAATAATATTTTATGGCTGAAAAAAAGGATAAAAATAAACATAAAAACTCCAAAGATAAAAAGACTAAATCTAAGCCACAAAGAAGATTCCGAATAAATAAGAAGTTAGATGGGAACACAGGTATAATATTCATAGGCTATGAAGACCCGTTCCTTTATTTTCCAGATATGATGTCCTATTTCAGTAGAGATGAAATAGAGAGTGTTCATCTAAAAGCAAGAGGTAAATCTATCTCAAATGCTGTTAATGTAGCTGAACAATTTAAAAACCGTTTTGGTAAAGAGATAAAAGCCAAAGTTATCGATGTTGATATAGGTACTGAAGAAGTTCTACGTAAAGACAAGAAAGGTAAAATTAAAATGTCATTTATAACTATAAAGATGTCCCGAGATAATGAAAACCCAGCCTAGATCGAACCTTTCATTTCTCTATGTGTTGCAGAAGGAATAACGGAAAGCTTACCTGAGAATTCTGTATTATAACATTGCGGATACAAATTATTCATTGCAATAGCGAGTGCAGCTACTTCCGAATGTGGTTGATTTCCAATTGATATATTATGATCAGATAACTCAAAAACCCATGGTGGTACTTTTTCAGCTCCAACAATAAACAACACATCTTTATCCCCTTTTTGAATTTCGTCTAGCCTTTCATCCATGCCTAAACCAAACATAGTTAAATGAATCTTAAGTAAATTGGAAGATTGGAGTATTTTTTTCGGATTAGAAGTAGAAACAATTGAAAAATTACCTCCAAACTTTGATACTACATCTTCAACTGATTTCACAACTCTGCTATCTGGGCTAGAAACATAAATTTTAGAGGCTCCAAAAGCTCTAGCAGTCAAAGCTACATGTGTGGTTATTCTCTTGTCTCTTTCTGGCCTATGGCCTAACCTCAATATTTCACAATATGACATTTAAGTATCTTCAGTAACTGACAAATTCTCATCAACTCTACCACGTATACTGTCATGTACCAACAAGCCTATAAATTGCAGAATCAGACCACTAAGAATATAGGTTACATTCTCTGAATTGAAATTATCTTTAACAAAAATATCGTCCACAATCTCAATAATACCTGCAAAAATTAAGCCCATACTGGCAACCGTGAAAATGAATCTAACTATGTTAATATTAAAAACACCATCTCGCAAATAAGTATCAATTGTTCTCGCAACTTCGATAATAACCAAAGCAAATAGAAACAAAGACAGAACTCCATCTAATGATAAAAATGCAAGTACCATTCCCAAAATTCCTCCTCCGACATTTGCAGCTTCTTGCATCTGGTCAAGACCTCTCGTCAGACCTACAATCATCATTAAGGCGGCAATAAGCCAAGCGTAAGAATACAGAGGTACCCTCTCACTGGTAACTGTTAACAAATCAGTGTAGAACTTTTTGATAGCTTCTTCCCAGCCTGCTACTTTAACAAGCAAATAGCCTCCAAGTATTACCCAAATTGCACCAGATGCAATTTCAGATGAACCTAATAGACTCGCTAAACCCCAAGCCAGAGCAATTAAGGCCATAGGAAGAATAAATTGCCTCTGGATTTTAGGATCTTCCATTTTATGAATTATTGTGTATAATGTATCTTCAATAGGTCTGGACTGCTGAACAACCACCATTCTGGTTGAATCAATTCTTAATCTTGAACGTATTATTGGCTCGAGTTCCCTGTCTTCAGCACCATCGCTGACAAGTATAGCTCTTTTAGCTCCAGTTTTTAAAATTACTTGATCTAATGTATTTGCTATTTTCATGTCAGATTTAGTTCCCACTCGTACATCTCCACAAATTGTAACTACTTCTACTTTTTTCCCCTTCTCTAGAAGTTGATCATAAGTTTTTATTGCTGCAAGCATAGTATTAGTGTCACTCTCTTCAGGGTCTGAAAGTCCTAACTCTAAACTGGCTCTTATGTTCGCATCACGGCCAATTACGGGGCTACGAATACCTGTCTTTCTACCTAAATCATTGTCCCTATCAATGGCAATAACAAGTAAACTCATAGAGGTTATGTAATTGCTCAGTATATTAATGTTACTTTCAGACGATTCTTTAAATATTAGCATTTGTGCGTTAATCTAACTGAGGAGTTAAATGGCAGAATTCAAAACCGTTATAGCCGACCCGAAAGAAAAGAAAGCTTATCAAAAAGTTCTCGCAGAAGACAAGTCTAATGCGCTTGTAGGTAAATCTGTAGGAGAAGAAATTGATGGAATTTTCTTAGACCTACCAGGATACCGTCTTAAAATTACAGGAGGCTCTGATAATTCCGGAGTTCCACTAAGAGGAGATATAGATGGTAACCAACGAAGAAAAATATTGTTAAGAGAATCTGTAGGATTCCATCCTGCGAAACATGGTCAAAGACGAAGAAAATTAATTAGAGGAAGAAGTTTGAACAGTGAAGTATCACAAATTAACCTTAAAGTTATAGAATATGGACCTAAATCAATAGAGGAGTTATTACAGCCTGAGGAGGCTTAAATTGAGTTCAGCCCCCCAGTCCGAGATTAATATCGGAATGGTAGGGCACGTAGACCACGGAAAAACAACACTTACACAGGCCCTTACAGGGAAATGGACTGACCAACACAGTGAAGAATTAAAAAGAGGAATCTCCATCAAGCTAGGATATGCAGATGCTGAGTTTTACAAAGTAACCGATAAAAAGAATGTAATTTATACTTCAGAACCAAATCTTAAGAACTATAAAAATAGTAAAAATGAGCGATTAAGAACTGTAAGTTTTGTGGACGCTCCAGGTCATGAAACATTAATGGCTGTGATGCTCAGCGGAGCTGCAATTATGGATGCTGCAATATTAATTATAGCTGCAAATGAAAAATGTCCTCAACCACAAACTCGTGAACATTTGTCTGCCTTAGAAATAATGGGATTTGAAAAATTTATAGTTGTTCAGAGTAAAATTGATATTTGCTCTAAAGAAAGATCTTTAGAATCTTATAATGAAATAAAAGAATTTTTAAAAGGATCATTGTTAGAAGAAGCACCTATTGTTCCTGTCTCTGCACACCATAACAAAAATATTGATTTACTAATTGAAGTTATAGAAAATCTATTTCCAACTCCAAACAAAGATACAAAGGATAATTTTCAGATGGACATAGCTCGTTCTTTTGACATAAACAAACCTGGCACTATCCCTAAAAATATAAAAGGTGGAATCCTGGGAGGAACTATCAAAAAAGGTAAAATTAATATTGGCGATGATATTGAAATCCGACCTGGGAAAAATACTAAAAAAGGTTTAGAACCAATTAACACAACAGTTACAACACTTCATAGTGGAACATCCAGAAAAGAAATCAAACCCGGTGGTCTAGTGGCTATTGGAACTAGTCTCGACCCATCTTTAACAAAATCTGATTCATTATTAGGGAATGTCATTGGTAAACCCGGAACTTTACCGCCAGTCTGGGAACGATTTAATGTGAATACTACTTTACTTGAAAGAGTAGTAGGGACTAAAAATGTTAAAGACATGGATGAATTAAAGACAAAAGAACCTCTAATGATTACAGTTGGGACAAGAACTACAGTTGGAATTCCAGTTACAGTAAAAGATAATATAGTTGACATGAAATTAACAATACCTGTATGTGCGCCAGTTGGCCAGAGAATCGCACTAAGCCGAAGATCTGACGGAAAATGGCACCTTATAGGGTACGGCATTATTGAAGAATGAATATAGTATTACCTGATACAAATATTATATTGTGGACATTTAATGGAGGGATTGATTTTAGAGAAGCCATTATTTCTGTAGCACCAGGATACAAAATTATGATTCCTACATGTGTTTTGGATGAATTAAAAAAACTAAATAGTAGACAAAGTCTTGCTGCACTTTCATTTTGTAACAAAATAGAGAGTGTGGATATAGGAGAAGGATATGCTGATGATTTATTAATAAGTTCTGCAAAAAAGGGATATCTTATTGCTACGAACGATAGAGAAATATTAAATTGCTTAAAAAAAGAAAAAATAAATGCACTACGAATAAGAGAAAAGAATAAACTAATTATGACGGAGTTAGACAATGAATAAGGTCACATTCCCTGATAAACCAACGTATAATTTCACTCATGAACAATTACTTCAAAGAAATAAAATATTAGCCGATGAAATAGAGCCTATAAAATTCAGTGAAATTGGAAACATGAACTCATTAATAGAGTCATTTAGCAAGACTAGTTTTCAAGCTAGGAAATTGGGGGAAGGTGCTAAGCTTTATAGAAAAGAACTTGAAGAAGAAACTACAATTATTTGGTCTCTAGCCGGAAGCCTGTTTAGTGCCGGCCTCCGGGAGCTTGTTATAGATTCTGTTCGGAAAAATCTTGTAGATTGTCTAGTCTGTACCGGAGCTTTATTTGAACAAGACATGCTTGAGGCATTAGGTTACAAACATTATGCACAAAAAAGTACTGAAAATGATAGTCTCTTACAAAGCTTACTAATTGACAGAATATACGACCATCTATTAGATGAATTAGAATTACAACACGTCGATTTAACATATCAAAAAATTGCTAAACAAATGTCTTCAGGAAATTATTCTAGCAGAGAATTCATGCTGGAATGTGGTAAATGGTTATCAAATGCTGAGGGAGCAAGTGATAGTGTTATGTTAGCTGCTTACGAAATGAATGTTCCTATTTTTATTCCTGCAATAAATGATTGCTCTATAGGTATTGGATTAGCAATGAACCAAGCTGAATCTAACGGAGGCATCTGTATTGATTCTATCAAAGACTTACGAGAAATTGCAATGATGAAAAATATTTGTGGAGATTCTGGAATTGTCATAATCGGTGGTGGAGTACCTAAGAACTATTCGCAGGATTCTGTTGTTATGGCCGAAATGCTCGGCTACAATGTAAATAAACATAAATTTGGAATTCAAATAAGCACTGCAGATTCTAGAGACGGAGGACTATCGGGTTCTACGCTTAGTGAAGCCATATCTTGGGGTAAAAATGATCGTGAAATGGAAGAAATCATGATTTGGGGAGAAGCATCGGTTTATTTTCCACTACTATTGTCTTACATTCATAACGTCAAGCGAAACAATAAAAAAGAGTTAAATAAACACATCACTACAAACTAATTAAGAGGAAAAAATAATGGATAAAGGATATCGGCAACAATTGCCTGACAGAGACCCACAGGAAACTGAAGAATGGATAGAATCAATTGCAGCCATTATTGATTTAAAAGGAGAAGAAAGAGCTAGATATCTTTTACAAACTTTAATAAGGGAAGCAAGAACAAGAAATATATCCATTCCTTTACTTACAAATAGTCCTTATATCAACACAATACCTCCTGAAGCTGAACCCGAATATCCTGGTGATGAAGTCATCGAAAAAAAGATTAGGAGAATAATTAGGTGGAATGCAGCAATGATGGTTTCCAAAGCAAATAAGAATTTTGCAGGTTTAGGCGGCCATATTTCAACATACGCCTCTGCAGCTAGTTTATATGAAGTCGGATTCAACCATTTCTTTAAAGGTAAAGATAATGGAATTGGAGATTTTATTTATTACCAAGGACATTCTTCACCGGGAATATATTCCAGAGCCTTTCTTGAGGGAAGACTAGATAGTAAACAACTTGATCATTTCAGAAGAGAAGCTTTCACAAAGGGATTGTCTAGTTACCCACATCCAAGACTTATGCCTAATTTCTGGGAATTTCCAACGGTATCTATGGGGCTTGGCCCAACCAACGCCATTTATCATGCCAGATTTCTTCGTTACTTACATGAGAGAGGAATTGCAGACACTTCCAATAGTCGTGTATGGGCCTTCCTAGGCGATGGTGAATGTGATGAACCTGAAACATTACATGCTCTCCATTTAGCACACCGTGAAAAATTGGACAATTTAACTTTTGTTATTAATTGTAATCTTCAGCGTTTAGACGGTCCAGTTAGAGGAAATGGGAAAATAGTTCAAGAACTTGAAGCGATTTTTAGGGGATCGGGATGGAATGTTTTGAAAGTCCTTTGGGGAAGAGACTGGGATAAACTTTTACAAAATGATGAAATGGGCTATCTATTACGTAAAATGGAAAATACAGTAGATGGAGATTATCAGAATCTAGCTGCTTCCAAAGGCGATTATATTCGCGAAAACTTTTTTGGACCTGAAGATGAATTGAAGCAACTTGTGAAACATTTAGATGACAAATCACTAACTAAACTTAGAAGAGGAGGTCATGATTCTGTAAAATTATTTTCAGCTTATAACGAAGCTACAAAGCACAAAGGACAACCGTCTGTAGTTCTGGCTAAAACAGTCAAAGGATGGGCCCTTGGTAAAGGATTTGAGGCTCGAAATATGACACATCAGAAAAAATCTTTAGAAAAATCGGACTGGGGTTACTTTAGAGATTTATTAGAAATACCTTTTACAGATTCTGAACTTGAAGAAATGCCTTACTACATGCCATCTTCTGACAGTGAGGAAATCAAATACCTTAAGGATAGGCGTCAAAAATTAGGAGGATATCTTCCAACACGAAATAGTACCTACAGTGGATTTACTATGCCAAAAAATAAATGTTTTACTGAATTTGATAAAGGAACTCCTAAAGGGCAAGAAGTTTCAACCACAATGGCTTTTGTAAGATTATTGAGAAACCTAATGAAAGATGACAAACTAGGAAATTTGGTAGTTCCTATTGTACCTGATGAAGCTCGAACATTTGGAATGGAGGCACTATTTACAGAATTCAAAATATATAATGCTCAAGGGCAAATTTATACGCCTGTTGATTCGCAATTATTATTAAGTTATAAAGAATCTGAAAGCGGCCAGATTCTAGAAGAAGGCATATCTGAAGCTGGAGCAATGAGTAGCTTTACTGCAGCAGGTATGGCCTATTCAACTGTAGGAAAACCAACAATTCCGTTTTATATCTATTATTCAATGTTCGGATTTCAAAGAGTAGGTGATCAAATATGGTGTGCTGCGGACTCAAGGACAAAAGGCTTCTTGTTAGGTGCAACTGCTGGAAGAACGACACTTAATGGTGAAGGTCTACAACATCAAGATGGACACAGCCTTTTGACATCCACTACAGTCCCTAATTGTTTGTCATATGATGCCGCTTTTGCCTATGAAATTGGAATCATAATAAAAGAAGGGCTAAGAAGAATGTATGATAATAATGAAGATATCTTTTACTATCTTACATTATACAATGAAAATTACTCTATGCCCTCAATGCCAAAAAATTGTGAAGAAGGAGTGCTAAAAGGAATTTATAAATTTAAAAGTTCAACGAAAGCTCAAGTTCGATTGATCGGAAGTGGCCCCATCATGCAGCAAATTTTAAAGGCTGAAAAAATATTGAATAATTTTGGAATAAAATGTGAGATTTGGAGTGCAACAAGCTTTGGTGGTTTGAGAAGAGAAGCTATAGAATGTGAGAGATGGAATAATCTGAATCCTTTGAAAAAAGCTAAAGTCCCATACATCAGCAAAATTATGAAAAACAAAGACCTTACAACCGTTGCAGCTACGGACCACATGAAAGCAATACCAGATATGATTAGAACTTGGATTCCTGGAAATTACACCACTCTAGGAACTGATGGCTTCGGGAGAAGTGATACTAGAGAAAATCTGAGAAAGTATTTTGAAATTAATGACCAATACATTGCTGCCGCCGCAATAAGCTCTCTATTGAGAGAAGGTAAAATGTCTGAAAATAAAGCTAAAAAAGCTTTGAATAGTTTAGATATAAATCCCGATGCTCCTGAACCTTCTAGAAACTAAAGTTACATCATGCCTGGCATTCCGCCCATACCATCACTACCATCTGGTTCTGGTCCTTCGGGCTGTTTTGATGCTATAACATCATCTATTCGTAATATCATGGTTGCAACATCTGTAGCACTACTAACTGCTTGTGTTTTAACTCTCAATGGCTCAACAACATTTCTTGATTGCATATTAACTACTTTACCAGTAAAAGCATCAAGACCTGCATGCTGATTCCTTCCTTTTTTTGTATGCGATTTTCTTAATCCCATTAATGTGTCAATCACATCTAAACCTGCATTCTCAGCCAAAGTACTTGGCACAACTTCAATAGCATTCGCAAAAGCTTCGATGGCCATTTGCTCTCGACCTCCTACTCTTGGCGCATACTTTCTTAATTTTAAGGCCAGTTCAATTTCGGCTGCGCCACCTCCTGTTACTATCTTACCATCTTTAAACACTAATGAAACTACACCAATTGCATCATCAAGATTTCGCTCTATTTCATCGGCAACGTGCTCGCTACCTGCACGAACTAAAATACTAACTGCCTTAGGATTCTTGCAATCTGTTACAAAAGTCATATCATCATCGCCTATTTTTCTAACTTCAACTAATCCTGCAAAACCAAGATCCTTTTTATTCATTGAATCTATGTTAGATATAACGCGACCACCAGTAGCCTTGGACAAAGCATCAATATCTGATTTCTTTGCTCTTCGAATTGCCATAATATTATTTTTCGCCAAAAAATGCTGTGCTAAGTCATCAATACCTTTCTGGCAAATCAATACATTTGCCCCTGACTTTACGATTGTATCTACCATTTTCTTAATAGTTGACTCCTCTTGATCCAAAAAAGCTTGGATTTGTGAAGGGTCATTAATTTGTATCTTAGATTCAATCTCAGTCTTTTTTATTTCAAGTGGCGCATCCACTAGTGCAACTTTAGCTTTCTTTACACTTTTAGGCATATCCGTGTGAACTGGTTCCTTATCCATAATTATTCCTGAAACCTGTTCTGTATCTGATATGGATCCACCTTGTTTCTTTTGGATTTTAATATTTGAGCGATTAACTTCAACACGCTTATCCACTTTTTCAGCAACTGCCTTAATTGAATTTACAGTTAAATCTGCCAAGAACTCAGCATTGGCTTCTGAAGATTTACCTGTCATTGAAGTAATGGCTATTGATTTGAGTGTCTTTACATCTGAGCGACTAACTGATCTTGATATTTTGTTAAGCAAATCTAATGATTCATTTGATGCCCTTCTGTAACCATTCGAAATTGCTGTAGGATGTACTCCCTTATCCATTAACTCTTCTGCATTTTTTAGAAGCTCACCTGCTAAAATTACAGCAGTCGTTGTACCATCGCCGCACTCTGAGTCTTGAGTTTTTGCAATTTCAACAATCATCTTAGCGGCTGGATGTTGGACCTCAACCTCTTTCAATATTGTAACTCCATCATTTGTTATAATTACATCCCCCATTGAATCTACGAGCATTTTATCCATGCCTTTTGGCCCTAGAGTGGACCTTACTGCTTCTGCAATAGCCTTTGCTGCAGCAATATTATTGTGAGTCGCTTTTTTGCCACTATCTCTTTGCGTTCCTTCCTTTAAAATTACAACGGGTTGATTTCCTGGTAACATTTATATCATTTCACAAGTCAAGGAGACAATATATAAAAATTAGGCCTAAAACCTATAAAATCGCAAGAAAAAACAATGATAATAACACAGAAATAGATATAGATGCCAAATTCACCCCATTATTTGAAAGAAAACCTCGGTTTTGCATAGTTGCTCCGAGAAATGAATCCAATATACTACCAAAAAATCCAAAGAAAACTGATATGAATAAATGATTTAGTTCAATTGATGAAGAAAAAGGATGATTATCTTCAATTAAGACAAGAAAACCAGCATAAGACAGCATTGATATGGACACTGCAGATAGAAAAGAAGCAGTTAGACCCTCAAATGAGACGCCACCGTCAACGCCAGGTTCCACAATTTTTCTTGGATTAGTTATTAAAACAGGAGAAGGAGAAAGCACTCCTATTTCGCTAGCCATCGTATCTGCACTGGCTGCAGCCATAGAAGTTGTAAAGGCTACCAAGGCTTGTTCAGGCGTCAATAAATCAAAACTATATGCTAAAGCGATTAGCGGAGGTACTATTCCGTTTGAAATTACATTAGAACCTCCACGAGTTCCTTCGTCGCTTTCCTCAACACCTAAAGCCTTCTTGTATACTATAGCAAATCTAGTAGCCAAAAATGAACTACCTACAAAAATCAACAAAATTAATAGCCAACTCCAATGTCCGAATACACCAGATACAAAGCAAATCAAGAATGCTAAAACTGAACCTCCTTTATCCAAAACCTTTGAATAATTGGCATAAAAAGATAATGAAAAACTGACTACTATTATAAATAAAATAGTGACAGTTGTGGGAACACTTAATTCATCAATCAATAAATTTTTCTACAGATTTATCGAAAAAAGCCTGAAATTCATTCTTTATCTCTATTAATCTCTTGTTATCTGTAGCCTCTACAAACATGCGAATGACTGGTTGAGTATTAGATGGTCTTAAGAGAACCCAACCACCATCTAGCCAAATCTTAACGCCGTCAATGGTCTCAACTTTATAGCCCATTTCGGTGAAAGTCGTTTCCAAATCGTTATTAACTTTAAATTTTATAGAATCAGGACATTTGAACTTTAACTCTTCATAAGGATACGAAGGAATTTCTTTAGAGAAGTCTCCTAGAGATTTTGGCGAATTACTAATAAATTCAGCTAATTTCAAGCTAAATATAATAGGATCATCAAAAATAAATTCAGTTAAACCCGGAGCGAAAAAGTGGGCTGAAATCTCCATTGCAATAGCTGCATTATGTTTTTTCAATTCTTCACAAACAAAAACATCTCCAACTCTTATCCAAATTAATTCACCTCCAATTTTGGGTATTTCAGTTTCTAAAATCATTGAACAAGGGACACCTGCCAACACTTTATTGGAATCTGGTGTAATCAAACCTTTTGAAACAATTATTCCTATTTTCTCAGCTGAAACTGGATTTGATTCCTCATCTATGAAAACACACCTGTCTGAGTCTCCATCAAACGCCACCGCGAAATCAAAATCTCCATTATCCATGACATCTATTAAATCTCCAAGATTTTTAGGTGCAGGCTCAGATGGCCGGTTCGGAAAAGTTCCATCTGGAGTGTTGTTTATACTAAAAGTTTCAGCGCCTAATTTTTTAAAAATACGATCTACCACAACACAACCAACTCCGTTTCCCGGATCTAAAGCTACCTTAATGCCATTCAAATTACCAACCTTTGTGGAAACAAAATCAATATAGTCTTCTAAAACTTTCTCAGAAGATAATTCGCTAATATTCCCAGCACCCTCTTCAAGTAATTCATCTTCAAAAAATATCCTTTTAATTTCTACGTTACCTTCTGTGAATCCAGTTCCATCAGGATGTCGGAATCTTATGCCATTGTATTCCGCTGGATTGTGACTTGCAGTTATGTAAACGCCTGCAACATACTCTTCAGATTTAAGGTTGGATTTCCATGTAAAATAGTTTGCCACAGGTATTGGAACCATTCCAATAATATCCACGTCAAAACCGGCCTTAGAAACTCCTTTTGATACGGCCATTTGAAGCTCTGGAGAGCTAACGCGAGCATCACAACCTATAGATATCTTGCCAGTTTCGTGCAACTTCTTTAGATAATTACCAAATGCTAAACCTACTCTTTCCCCAATCTCTGCATCTAATTCTTCTCCGTAAACTCCACGAATATCATATGCTCGAAATATATCTTCTGTGGCCTTCATGATATCACGTTACTTAGCATGGTTTAAAAGAAATACTCTTAAGCCCTCTTTCAATGGGAATACATGGCATTAACCGAATCAACTATGGTAAATTTAGGCTCCAAGGCCCCGCATTTTAATTTACTCGGTACCGATGGTGAATATGTAGATATTGAACAATTTAAGGCTAATGTTCTTGTCGTTATATTTACTTGCAACCACTGCCCTTATGCAAAGGCTGTTGAGGATAGAATAATCGAATTAGGAAATGCTTATAGTAAAACTGTAGACTTTGTTCTAATTAGTTCAAATGATGCTGAGAACTACCCTGCAGATTCTCCTGAAAGGATGGCTGAACAATCTAAAAATAAAGATTATCCATTCCCATATTTATTCGATGAAACGCAGAAAGTGGCAAAAGCATATAGTGCCGTTTGTACGCCAGATATTTTCCTCTATGATAGAAACCGGAAATTAAGATATCGGGGAAGACTCGATGATAATTGGAGAGAACCCAATAAGGTTACCCGGGAAGAATTGAAAATGGCCATTGACAGTACACTAAATGATAATGAAATAGAATTTACTCAGATGCCATCAATGGGTTGTAATATTAAGTGGAAGAACTAATCTTTATCAAACATTTTTTTAGTCTGTTTGATAGTTTCACCTGCCATTATCAATGCATCTCCTGTTGAGTCTACTATATCACCAACTTTGTCAGTAACGCCTTCCGCATTGTCTACGGCTTTCTTTGCTAAATCTTTGGACATATCGGAAACTTTCTGAGCTAAGAATTTTAAATCAGCTAATGCCTCGTCTAAACCAAGAGACTCTATTGCATCACTTTTCTTTTCAGACATAAATATGCAAAATGGCGCTCATACTTAAAGTATTAGTATTTGTAGAAACCTTCTCCAGATTTTTTGCCTAACTTGCCCTCTTTAACCATCTCTTTAAGAAGTGGACATGGCCTATACTTATCATCATTCAAATCATTGTGTAGAACTTCCATTATTGCTAAACAAGTATCTAGTCCAATAAAATCTGCTAATGTCAAAGGACCCATTGGGTGACTCATCCCTAACTTCATAACTGTGTCTACAGCCTCAGGCTCAGCTACACCTTCCATTACACAAAACATTGCCTCATTGAGCATTGGCAATAGTATTCTATTACTGACGAAACCTGGAAAGTCATTAACTAAAACTGGAACTTTATGCAACTTTTCAGCTAAGTTAAAAGTCGTATCAAATGTATCATCTGATGTTGTTTTAGCCCTGATCACTTCTACCAGTTTCATAACTGGGACTGGATTCATAAAATGCATTCCAACAACTTTGCTGGGCCTTCCGCTTGCCTCAGCCAATATCCCTATAGGAATGCTAGATGTATTTGAAGCTAAAATTGTCTTTGAATCGCAGATTAGACCTAAATCAGTGAATAATTCTTTTTTGATGCTTACATCTTCAATTATTGCTTCTATTATTATGTCAAAGTCTTTTAGATCTTTCATTTCCAACGTTGTTGTCACATTACAAAGAGTATCATCCATTTGTTTTTGGCTTATGCGATCTTTAGAAACACTCCTCTGAAGATTCTTATTTATTGTAGCTATTCCATTATTTACAAAATCTTGCTTTATATCGCATAAAGTAACTACTTTACCAATGGATGCGCAAACTTGGGCAATACCTGCACCCATCTGACCAGCTCCGATAACTCCAACTCGATTTATTTCCATTTATCACTCAACATAATCATAATTGCATTTTGTACGTGCATTCTATTCTCAGCTTGATCAAATACTATTGAATTCTCTGACTCCATAACTCCATCAGTAACTTCACGATCTCTTTCAGCTGGTAAACAATGCATGAACAGTGTTTTTTTACCTGTCAGACCCATTAATTTTTCATTAACTTGGAAACCTTTGAAAGCACGCTCTCGCTCCTCAGCTTCCTCTTTCTGACCCATAGATGCCCAAACATCCGTGTAAATCACGTCTGCATCTTTCACGGCCAAAGTTGGATCCTGAGTAATTGTTATTTTTGAAACTCCACACTCTCTTGCTTTTTCCACAAGATCTTTATCTGGCTCATAGCCTTCAGGGCAGCAACAAACAAAGTCCAAGGGAAATCTCATAGACAGGTGAAGCCAAGAATGAACTATATTATTACCATCACCCATGTAAACTATTTTTGCATTATCTATGTTACCTAAATGTTCCCAAACTGTGAATATATCAGTCATTATCTGACATGGATGATTATAGTCTGTCAAACCATTAACAATTGGGACTGTGGAATGCTCTGCTAATTCAATTATGTGTTCGTGATCAAAAAGGCGAGCCATAATAACATCATTATATCTACTGAAAACTCTAGAAATATCTTTGATAGCTTCTCTTTTTCCAATACCTATGTCATTAGGTCCAAGAAATAAGGCATGACCTCCCATCCATTCAAATCCTGTTTCGAATGAAACTCGAGTACGTGCAGATGGTTTAGAAAATATCATTGCTAAAGATTTGTTATGAAATACTTTATGATCCTCACGATTATGAAATTTTGCTTTAACTATTTTAGATAACTCTAGAAGCTCCCATAATTCTTCTTTACTGTAGTCTGATATGTGAAGAAAATGCTTAACAGACATCTAATCTCTATCTATTCTTGGCGCTAAAAGGAACTTCACATTACCTTGAGCTCCAGTGACATCATCAACTGCTAAGTCGGCATCTATTTTGACAGGCAGATCAGAACCTAACATAATATGTAATATGCGATCCGCTGGAAGGGAATTAACCATCAATGAAAAGTATTCTAGAGAGAATAATGATGTACAATCTTCTGAAGAACTTAATTTTTCGAGTTGATCTTTTCCTAAAGATAAATCTACTCTATTTTGGTTATCGCCCTCACAGACTAATCTAAAGCTATCTTTCGATGTTGAAAGTGCTATATGGTCTGACACTGCTTTAGAAGCTTTAATTCCTTGAGCAATCTCACCAGAGGCTACACTAACAGTAGCTGGTAAATCCAATGAGGGAACTTTTGGATCTGGCATTCCTGAGGTATCTAACAAAGGCATAGCTCTTGTTAAATTTCCTATATTGACAACAAGTCTGTTAAGTTCGTCATCCTTTTCCAATATAATCATTTCGTCTTTTCCAGCCATGGTCATGACACTCTTGAATTTGTCAATATCCAAACCCATTTGAATATCTTTAACTTCAAAACTATCAAAGGCGGATTTCATAAGATTAGCTTCAATCATTGCCACGTGCGAGGGATCCACGGCTTTAACTTGAAGCCCTTCTTCGCTAACGTTTATCTTTGCTTCATCGACTAATGATCCTACTGTTCCGATAAATTCTTTCAGGCTATCTGCTTTAATTCTGGCTTTAAACACTACTTACCTCTAGTGTCGATTGGTGACCGATATTTAACTATTGTTTATGCTTTTAGGACTGGCATTAATCTAATATACAAGGTTCCGATGAATCATTAGTTTTACTCGTGGAGGAGTTTTTTGTCAGAAAAAGATTTAAAAAAAGGTACAACAACTATAGGATTAGTCTGCAAAGATGGCATTGTAATGGCAACAGAGATGAGAGCCACAATGGGAAACCTCATTGGACACAAAACAACAAAGAAGCTTTTCAGAATATCCGACAACATGGGTTTAACAGTAGCAGGATTAGTTGGTGATGCACAAATGCTTGCACGATGGCTATCTGCTGAAGTTAAACTTTATGAACTTAAAAATGGGACACATATGTCTCTAAAAGCTGCATCTACTTTGATGGCAAACATTATGAACGGAAGAAGATATATGCCATTCTGGGTACAACTACTACTTGGCGGAATAGATTCGGAAGGTGGACATGTATATTCACTAGATGCTGCAGGTGGTTCAATACCTGATAAATTCCAGACAACCGGTTCTGGATCGCCATTTGTATATGGTGTTTTAGAAGACAGATTTAAAGAGAACATGACTATAAAAGAGGGGAAAGAATTGGGAGTCAGAGCATTAACTGCAGCAATGAAGAGAGATTCAGCCTCAGGAGATGGAATCTCCATGTGTGTTATAGACTCAAAAGGATATCACAAAGTTTCCTTTGATGAAATAGACAAAATTCAAGCTAATTTGTAGACGTAAGTCAACAATTAAGGAAGGTCAAATGGCCGTAGAGGACGTAATAAAACTAGTAAAAAAAGTCGCAACAGAAGTAATTCCAGACAGTATCACATTCACTGATGTAAAAGTAGAGGCTTCGAATGTTGTCCTGTATACTCCAAATCTGGAAATATTCTCAGATAATAATGACTTAATCCGAAAATTAGCCCAAAATGTTAGAAAGAGAATTGTCATTAAAGCTGATTCGAGTGTAAGAAAACCTATATTGTCTGCCAAACAGAAGCTTAAGGAAATACTACCTGAAGAAGCCGGCATAGTAGAGATTAAATTTGATGAAATAAACGGTGACGTGATTTTAGAAGCTACCAATCCTGGAAGAGCTATTGGAAAGCATGGAGTTGTTCTAAACCAAATTAGAAGAGAAGTTGGGTGGAATCCTGTTGTAATTCGTTCTTCACCTATGGAGTCTCGAACTTTGAAAGATATTCGAAATTATATGCTTGAGGAGAAGATTGCTGAAGGGAGAAAAAAGTTTCTGACAAGAGTAGGTAAGAAAGTGTTCCGTGACACCATCCCAGGAGAACAACACGTGAGAGTTACAGCTCTTGGAGGTTATAGAGAAGTTGGAAGATCTTGTCACCTTTTAATGACTAAAGACAGTAAAGTGCTGGTAGATTGTGGATTCAACCCTGGGAATGAAAAGGAACCAAGTCCTTTTTTGAGTGCGCCTGAAGTTACTCCACTTGAAGGGATTGATGCTGTAGTACTAACCCATGCACACTTAGATCATTCAGCATTATTACCAATGCTTTTTGTTTATGGCTTTGACGGGCCTATTTATTGCACTCCACCTACAAGGGAACTAGCTTCATTATTACAAAATGATTTTATAAAAATTCAAAATGCTGAAGGGAAAAAAGTCCCTTATAATACAGAACAAATACGTCAAGCGATAAGAAACACTATTCCATTAAATTATGGAGATACAACTGATGTTTCTCCTGACCTAAAGTTAACATTCCATAATTCAGGACATATTCTTGGTTCCGCAGCTGCACACTTTCACGTCGGAGATGGACAATATAATCTTGTCTTTTCTGGAGATATTAAATTTGAGAATACATGGCTTTTTGATAAAGCTGTGAATCATTTCCCAAGACTAGAGGCCTTAATCATGGAATCTACATATGGAGGTTACAATGACTTTCAACCCGCTAGAGAAGAAGGTTCACGAACATTATATGAAATAATTAACAGAACCGTAGAGAAAAAAGGTAAAATTCTAATTCCTGTTTTTGCTGTGGGTAGATCTCAAGAGGTTATGCTCGTGTTAGAGAAATTACATTCTGAAGGGAAACTAAAGGACATGCCAGTATACTTGGATGGAATGATATGGGAAGCTACGGCGTTGCACTCAGCCTACCCTGAATATCTGAATAATAATCTTAGAAATAAAGTTTATCAGAACCAAGACAACCCATTTAGATCCGAAATTTTTAACAAAGTGGAAAGTAATGATATGAGACAAGAGATTTGCGGAAGAGAAGAACCTGCTATTGTTTTAGCTACCTCAGGAATGGTAAACGGAGGACCTGTTATGGAGTATCTAAGACATTGGGCTCCTGATTCAAAAAGTACTATGGTATTTGTTGGCTATCAAGCTGCAGGAACCATGGGGCAGCGTGTTCAGCAGGGGGCAAAAGAAATACATCTTCACGACAGAGAGAAAGGAGGAACTATTCCTGTAAAAGTCAACATGAATGTTGAAACCTGTGAAGGTTTCTCAGGCCACAGTGATAAAAGACAATTAATGAGATATCTAAGAACAATAAGACCAAGACCAAAAATAGTTCTTTTAAATCATGGTGACCCACAAAAATGTGAACAATTTGCTAATGACATCAGGAGAAAAGTTCGATTGGATGCAAGAGTTCCTAGTAACCTAGAAACAATTAGGTTTATGTAAAATGAAAACTGTTGAAGAAAAAATTATTGAAGTTCTTGACGAATTAGAAAAGTGGGAAAAGCGGAGAGAGAAAGTAAGTGAAAGATATGCTAGGGGTGAAGCTGATAAAACTGAAATTGAAAGAATCAACGAACAAGTAACGCATTACAAGAATCTTTTGAGTGATATGAAAAAGAAAATGAATAGCACAGATATTTCAAGAACGCTAGCAAGAACTGGGAACTAATAATTAATATCCTTCTTTGATGTAGGTAATACTAGGTGAGGTGGCAGAGCCCGGCTATGCACACGACTGCAGATCGTGACCACGGGAGTTCGAATCTCTCCCTCACCACCACTACATCCTCTCTGGGGCCTCAATTCCAATTATATCAAGAGCATCAAATAATATTCTCTTCGACAAACATACCAAATTTATTCTCAATGACTCATTAACATCTCCGATAACTTTACAATCTCTATAAAAATTATTGAATTGAGAGGATAATTGATGAATATAATTTGGAATCTTATGTATTGCAAGTTTATCTGATGAAGAACGAACTAAATCCGGCCATTTTGACATTACTCTCATTAAGTTAATTTCAGATTCAAATAAGTTTCCATCAATGACTAATTCAGGAACCTCACGCCCATATTTTCTTAAAATAGAAGACATTCTAGCATGTGAATACATAGCAAAAGGAGCTGAATCTCCTTGAATACTGAGGGCATCATCAATATTAAACGTAAAACCTTTTTCTGGCTGAACTTTAATGATATTATATCTTAAAGAGCCTATGCCTATTTTTTCAGATAGTAAAATTTTCTGTTCTGGACTCATTTCTACATCTTTCAATCTTTCAAAAGATGCTTGAACTATTTGATCCATCATATCATCTAAATAAACTACACGTCCAGCTCTTGTTGACATTTTACCTCCTGGAAGATTAACGAATGAATAAAATAAATTATCTGGTTTTGAAGAACCTAATTCTTCCAAAGCTATGTTCAAAAGATTACTTTGAAGCTTATGATCTTCTCCTAATACATTAAGAGAATTGGAATACCTTTCAAACTTGTTCAGATGATATGCTATATCTCTTGTAGTGTATAAACTCAAACCATTGTTACGTGTGAAGAAAAATTTTTGATTCCTTCCCGCTATATTCTTATCACTTAGGTCAAGGTAAAAAGCTCCCTCTTCTTCAACACAAATATCACTCTTTTTTAGAGAGTCTATCACTCTAGTTACACTCCCATCTTGAATCAAATCAGACTCATGGAAATAGGAATCAGCTTCAGCATTTAACCTCTTCAAAGAGTATTGCATACCTGAAAGCATTAACTTAGCTGCTTTTTTCACTTCATCTAATGCTTCTTTATCGCCACCTTCAATAAGTTCCATCTTTTCATAAATTTTAGATTTAACCTCAACATTAGCTTTTAATTCTTCTGAAGCCTGTCTATAACATTCTACCAATCTATGATCTTCCTTCTCTGAAGAACCTCCTTTATAGTTCTTAATTCCAAATGCGACTGTAGCTGCCTGCCTACCTGTGTCATTTACATAATATTCTGTAGAAACATTATAGCCATCATATTTGAGAAGCCTCGAAATACTATCTCCTATAATTGGATTTCTAGCTCTTCCCATATGAAAAGGCCCTGTGGCATTCGCTGAAGTATGTTCTACTAAAATTGATTCTTTTTTTGGAATACCTCGTCCATAGTTAATATCTTTAATATCGTTATAAACATTAATTACTAGAGCATCCCAGTCTAAAATTATGTTGCAAAATGCTTTAACAATAAAAGTAGACTTGACAAAATTAATATTAGATACCAAAAGAGATACATCATATGCAACTTCTTCAGCACTTTTATTCAAAGACCTAGCGCCGGGAAAGCAAATGACAGATAAGTCACCTTGAATTGGATTCTCATCAATAGGAAGTTTAGGAAAGTCAGAGTTATTAAATAGCTCATTAATTTCAGAAATTACTGAATCTTTAGCTTCCTTTAAAGTTCTGCTCACATTTACATGTAAATATCTGTTATTTTAAGCTTATCCAATATATCTTGGAACTTGATTATTGCCATCTGCAGGCAATTGTTTAGATACTTTTTGTAACTCTTTCTCAAGTGAAGCTGCCTCCTCAAGCAAAGGTTTTGGATCTAAATCAATCTCCAGTAATAGTTTATCTATAGCTTCTATAATCTTCGAGGCTGCACGAGCATCAGGGATATCTTCCTCGACTTCTGCAAGAAGTCCTAGTACATTTATTGAACGCAATCTACCTTCATTCAATAAAACTCCGGTAAAACCACCAATAGTTCCAAATTCAAAAGCAGTTACTTTAGCATCACTTACCCATTTTTTCGATGATTCTGTAGAAGTTATGCCGTATACAATACCCTCGTTCTCATCATCACTTGGAGGTACTGAAAAACCCTCACTAGTTATGAAACTTGTACAGCCTTTATCCTTTGCCCAACCAAATATACAATTGACTAGATCTTTCACAACTGCATTAGGAGGGACAAAATCACTTACGCATATAACTATCTGATTACATTTACCATTATTACAAACTTGTTCACCTGCATACAACCTCATCGGATGATTAGGAACTCCATCTTTAACTACTGAAATTGAAGGGAACATTGGACCATCAATAATTCCAATTTGATCTAATTTAAGATTATTAATTAAGAAATTCGCTACAATATTACCTACTAAACCTACGCCTGGCAAACCACAAATAAATGTAGAACCTTTTAGATCCTTTTCAACAATTTGAGTTATACTTATTTCATTACTCATAAAAGTTCATCTAAATCTGCATCTTCTTCAAGATCAGGTAAATCTGAATCATCATCAAGCAAGTCACCTAAATCATCATCGATTTCGTCTTTATCATCTGAATCATTAAAGTCTTCTTTCAACGAACCTCCGCCGACAACTTTTAATCTAGTCCAAAGCGAAAATTCAGTTATGTCACTACGATTTGCAAATCTCTTTGCATCACTTACAGTTCTAAATTTACCAAGTACGGGATCGCCTTCACCAGGCTCTGCAGGTAACATTACATATCTTTCTTTATTTACGATATCGCCAACAAGAAGACGGACAGCTTTGAGTACTTCGGGATTTGATTCTGACATATTAACTCTAGTATACCTATCAAACGACATTTAAATACTTTTACGGTATATTAATTTAGAAACCAAAGCAGTTAATTAATGCCCTGTTTCACTAATTATTATGTCTAATCGTAAATCTCTTGTAATGAGAGGAGTTGCTGAGTGTGTTAAAGAAGATGAACTAGATAAATTACTTTCTAAAAAGGATAATCCAAATGCATATATTGGTTTCGAACCTTCTGGATTACTACACGCAGGATCTTTAGTTCCTATGCTAAAATGTAGAGAGCTTATTGAAGCTGGTTTTGAAGTTACTGTACTTTTAGCCGATTGGCATGGATACATTAATGATAAACTCGGAGGAAGCTGGGAAAATCTCAATGCCGGCGTTGAATACCAAAGGCAAATGTTCACTATATTCTGCCCAGGAGTTAAATTCAGAACTGCTAGTGAATTAGTGGGTGAAGAGGGATACTGGGAAATGGTTCTTCGAGTTTCCAAAGCAAGCAGTCTAAAGCGTATGAGAAGGGCTCTTTCAATAATGGGTAGAGATGAAAGTGATGGTGATAAGGATATGTCTAAATTTTTCTATCCTGCAATGCAGGCTACTGATATTTATGCATTGGATGTCGACTTAGCATTGGGTGGAATGGATCAACGACATGCGCACATGTTAGCAAGAGATGCAGCTGATAAATTGAAACTACCAAAGCCTGTGGCACTACATACACCTCTCCTTGGATCCTTATCAGGACCTGGAAGAATGGATACTGATGCAAAAATGTCTAAATCAGACCCTAATGGAACTCTATTAATTCATGATAATAAGAAAGTTTTAACTAAGAAATTATCCAAAGCTTATTGCCCTCTTGAAAGACAAGGTAACCCTGTTCTTGACATCTGGCAACACTTGCTTGAACCTGCATTAGGACAAATAATCATTGAGAGGCCTGAAAAATTTGGAGGCGATTTAAACTTTAAATCATATGACAATCTAGAATCTGATTACCTTTCAGGCTCACTACACCCACTTGATTTGAAAAATGGAACTGCCGCAGCTCTTTTCCAACTTGTGAAACCATTACAAGATTCTTGCTTATCTCAACCTAAAAATTACGAAACTTTACTATCTGCAATTCAATAACTTAGGAGGTTCTTTGTTTGAAATGGCAGAAATCTGATCTATTTGTGGAACTATTAGGATCATTTGAGCCACCCATTCTCTAAATTCTATTAAATTAATTTTTCTATATTCGCCAGGTAATGTGAGTAATAATTCAGGTAACAGCCTCATCAATCTTTGAGCAGCCCCAAGATTTCCAGTTTCAATATGAACTGCAAGAGCATCTGCTTGAGCTAATGTTTGAACAATATCTTTTTCCCTTCTATCTTCTAAATCAAGCCAAATATCTTCAAATAACTCATGTGCTTCATGGTACTCTCCATTATTATGCTCTTCGATTGCCTTTTGCCATAGCACATCTAATGAGATTGACATGATTCAGTGCCAGCGATGGTATGCGGGATGTCCTTCCTTAACTGCAACAAATAAACCTCTGCCGGTTGCACATGTCTTTCCATCTGCTTTTAGTTCAATGATAACTTCAGCCCTGTCTTTCTGTACTCCTAAAACTCTACTCTTCAAATTAAGTTTAGTTCCAAAAGGAGTTGGTCTCTTTAATTTTACTTCATATTGTGCAGTTACTGTACATTGTGGCTTGTCCCATCCATTCTCATCCATTATAGCCATTGCTGCAGTCCAGTTCCCGTGGCAATCAATCAAAGAACCAATAATCCCCCCATTAATTACACCTGGAAAAGCCTGATGCTTTTCTTCACAAACAAAATCCATCTCTAACCCTCCTTCTATACGGTATGATTCAATCTGTAAACCTTCTTTATTTGAAGGTCCACAACCAAAACAAATTGAATTAGGTGCATATTCTTCTTGAACTGAAATATTACTCATGATAAATCCTTAATTTGTTCATCTATCAAATTGGCAGCGTACTCTAACGTTTTATCATCAAAACTAAACTTTGCTCCTGCTGCTTCATATAATTCTGGAAGTGTCGCATTCCCGCCTAGGCCTAATGCAGCTCTGTAATCCTTAATTGCTTTCTTTTCATCATTAAGTGAATTACCCCATATTTGTATTGCTCCAAGCTGAGCCATTCCATATTCCACATAGTAGAATGGTACATGATAAATGTGTAATTTATTATGCCAACCAGTGGCAATCACATCCTCACAATCAGTGTAATCAATATGTTCAGACATTTGGAATCTTTCCCATAATTTAGTCCACTCTTTATCACAGTTATGAGGAACTAATGCTTTCTCAGGATTTGTATAAGCCCAATGTTGAAAGGCATCAACAACTGCCATGTATGGCCAAAATAGAATAATTTTTTCTAAATGCTCAATTCTCGCTCTTGCAGAATCATCAGTCGAATAAAAACCTCCGTCTTTCTCAGTTAAAAATGGAGAGGCTAAAAGTTCCATAGCCATAGATGCTACTTCTGCAAATTCCATTCCAACATCTCTTTGACTTGCATATGGTAAATTGGCAGATTCAAATACATGGAAAGCATGTCCTCCCTCATGAATCATAGTTTGAACATCGCTATGAGTACCTACGGCATTCATAAAAATAAACGGTAAACGTTGAAATGGATATTCTGTGCAGTAACCGCCTGGAGCCTTACCCTTACGATTACCTAAATCAAGTAAACTTTTATCTCTCATAACCTTAAAATGTTTCCCTAAATCAGAGTCTACTGAATTAAAAATGTTATGACACTTAGCCTCTAGTTCTTCTGCACTTTCAAAAGGAGAAAGTGCTTCCCGCTCTAATATATCTACACTTAAATCCCATGGTTTCAATTTTTCAAGACCAAGTGCATTTTTACGCTTTTTAAGTAATTTATCTGCCAGAGGCACAATAACCTTCTC
>MIZB01000165.1_pt1 | contig 25250 bp, 35 predicted proteins | sample 888171 | NCBI WGS metagenome assembly MIZB01 (sample SAMN05440186, study PRJNA335308) | marine metagenome | isolation source: marine water
TCTAGTGCGCCCCCATCTTCGTTAGAAGTTTCTGAGATTCCGCGGTAGCAATTTATGAAGTATGGAAAGGCATTGTTTGCATTGGGATTATCTCCCATGTCAGGCATTGTTGAATAGTAGTGGTAAATTCCATCAGGGAATTCTGGGGTAGGGCTAAATCTTCCATTACATGCATCAAGATGTCCTCCGTTATCCGGACTATATTCATAATCGTCAATTCCATTGTATCCCATTCCGCTATTTTCCTTTAGAATGTAATTACTTCTCATCAAAGTAACATCCCCGTCTACATGCCCGTAAGAACCGTAAATAGGATATCCATCAAATGCAAACCCAATAATCGGGGAGTGAGTACTGTTATCTATTTTACTAAATTCGTAGTCAGAATGTTCATTGGTTTCATTATGCCAGTGCATACAATTTCCATCAAAATGGTAGTGGTATCCACCAGGTCCCGTATGTGCTCCACAAATTCCTAAATCAATTTCTTGGCGGTCCTCATCGTATATGCCTATCTCATGTGCTACAGCATCTCCTCCAGGACCGTCTTCAGGCCCGTAGAAAGGAACACCATTAACTGCAACAGCAACAGGCCCACGATCCGGAGCTATATCACATCCATCTATTGATACACTAGGATTACAATTTGTATTATTTGTTGGAGTCAAAGGCAATTTCCAATCAAAGTCTTGAGCTACAATATTTCCAGCAGTTCCACCTTCCATATCGTGATTAGCAATACCAGGAGTTGAAATTGTCATATAGACACCATCAGAACTAATTGTAACGCTACATTCTTCTTCATCGTTACCACTTAGGTCTTGAACCATAACTCCACCCCCTATACACATCCAAACATTGTCCAAATAGGAAGGATAAGAGCACCCGTTTGCAGCAACTGTAAAGTTTTCACCAGTTAGATTATCAGGACATTCATCAAGAGCATCCTCAACTCCGTCTCCATCACTATCTTCTGCCGATACTAAAGGTGTAAAATTGAGAGCGAAAGCGAGGATTAGGAGAATCACAATTCCTAAAGTTTTAGTTTCTTTTCCTAGAATTCTAGGAACATCATAATTTCGAATTATTAATGTAGTGCCAAAGATTATGCAGAGGGCCACATTAGCAACAATAATTGCTTCTAACATAACCCTTATTTTTTCTAATCCTATTTAAGTCAAACTTCCGAATTTGTTAAAATCGGATTTACTTACTCGTTTTTCTTAGATCCTGGGACTTCTAAATTTCCTGAAAGCATCAATCCACCTATTGCAAGATGAATAATCAATGCTATTGGGAAAATTCCTCCAAAAACTTCGCTATCGTTTAAAATTGGTAGAATAGTTAGTATAGTTCCCAAAGGCATTAAGGCACTGAAAAGATATTCTGCAGGTTGTTCAGGACGTTGCATTAAGTACGCAGTCAGACCAATTACGATGAGACCTATTCCCCATGCAACAGTCAGTAAAGCCCATCCTGCGTTCCCAGCTTCCCATGCAGCTCTTGCAGATGTTTCTCTATCAGCTTCAGTTGGATAATACGCAACTTCGTTTTCGTCTATTTCAGTTTCAAAGGCATTAATCGCTGCAACATACCCTCCAAATCCTTGAAAGAAACATACCAAGGCAACAATCATCAAAACTTTAGCATAGGATAAGAGTTGAGCATTCATTCCATCAGTATTTTTCTTCATATCCTTGATAAGTAAATTCAATCCACCAAAAATCAATGTAACTCCAAATGTTCCAACAATCAATAAAATCATCATAAAGGACCTGTCTTCGTCAACGAGCGTATCCATCGCATTTTGTCCTATTTGGTCCTGCAATGGAAACATAGCAAAAGCTACGAGCAATAGCAGAGGCCCAAGAGCTAGCATAATCGGTGTAAGATTTCTACCCATAATCAAAACCATTCAAGCTACACTTAAACTTTCTCCATGGATATAATTTGGTGCTCCTGCCGGGATTTGAACCCGGGTGCTCGGCTCGAGAAGCCGAAATGATGGGCCGGACTACACTACAGGAGCTTTTCCAAATTATTCAGAGTTTTTGTGAAGCCAAGTTGCAGTTTCCTTAATGGCTCTTCGACTGGTGTATTGAGGAGTCCATCCATGTTTCATCAATGCCTTAATATCCAATCGCATAAATTTAACATCTCCTTTCCAGCCTCTTCCTCCATCAACTCCACCAGTAAAGGAATATTCTACATCATCTAATTTCATTGCTTTACAAACTTGATCAGCTAAAGTAATAACATCAATTGCATCTTTCGAGCCTACGTTAAGGGCAGCCATTTCCCCTTTTTCACAGAGTTCACCTGGAGCCATATTTAGCATACCTGAAATACAATCTTCAACATGGAAATAAGATTTCTTTTGCTTTCCATCTCCTAAAATTTCTAAATTATTGTTATCTTTCCTTAATTTATTCACAAAGTCAAAGGTAACTCCATGGTTACTGCGAGGACCTACACAATTTGCAAATCGGTAAGAAACTCCTCGGAAGTTATTCTCTTTACAATACTTTTCGATTAATTTTTCAGCATCTAGCTTACTAGTTCCATATGCAGAAATTGGTTTTAGTTCTGCAGTTTCTGGTGTTGGAATCTTCTCTGCATCTCCATAAACTGTTGAAGTAGAAGTAAAGACAATATTTTCACATCCAGCTAATTTCATAGCTTCTAAAACGCGCTTTGTAACGTCTACATTTTGTTCCTGCATGACTTCAGGCTTAGTAATTCCTAGTTGAACTTCAGGGTTAGCAGCTAAATGGTATACGATTTTCGCTCCCTCTAAATATCCTGCAAAGTCCTCATTAAGTAGGTCAATATCAATCAAGGTAATATTTTCAATTGATTCTTCGAGGAATTCTAATTGGCCAGAAGAAAAATTATCTAAAACTACAACTTCTTCATCTCTTTTTACTAAGCGATCTACTAGGTGAGATCCAATAAATCCTGCACCGCCAGTAACTACAACTCTATTCTTTGTTTTTTGTTCTGCCATGGAAACCAATACTCCTGAGTCTAACTCAGTGGGTTTAGTACTATCTGCATAGTCAGATTTATCATCAGCAAAAGATCCAGCTAAAGAACCAAAGAAATCACCGGTGGTTTTAGTTATGTTTTTACCAGTTTGTCCAACAGCTCCAAGAACAGTACGGCTTGTGTCTCCAGTAACCTTCAAAACAGTTCCACCAGCAGTCCCAAGTGCACCTACACTGGCATTAATTGGTGCTCCGATGAGTCCTTCCTTGTGAAGGCCAAGAGTTTGTGAAACGCCTCCAATCGTTTGTGAAACATCTTCCAACTTGATCTCTTCCCAATGTTGATACAAATAATAGATAACAAGACACAGTCCAATAAACATTACAGTTACTGCAATTTGTAGAGGAGCTAAGATAGCCAAGACACCTAATCCATAAACTACAGAAGCAGATAGAATTAGTGACCCACTTATAGCTCCAATAGCAACAGCACTCAAATTCCTATTTGGTGATAAACCAATAGCTCTTCCTAAGATGGTTCCTCCAACTGCACCTGAACCTTGGAATGGGAACATAACAAATACAACAATACCTACAAAAGAAGCTCTTTCCAACCATGGTAAATCTTTCAACATAGCTTTTCCTTTAATCTGAATTCGATTAATTCCGCTACCAATGAAGGGTATTTTCTTTGCCAAGTCAAAATTCCAAGTTAGGAAAACACCTACTGCAATATCGACAAATGCAGTACAAATTGCGATAGCCCAAGGATCAACTCCGCCTGCAATTCCAAGCGGAACCACAGTACCTTTACCAAACGGTGGAACAAAATAAACAAGCATTAGTTGAGAAAGAATTAAGAATTCTCTTTGTCCCATGCTCAAAAACATTACAACGAAGAAAGCGCCAGTCATTATGAATGGTGAAAGAAACTTGAAAAGTCCAAGCATTGCGCTAGGTCCACCTATAGCATATATCAGAATTCCAAGACCCAATACCGCAATACAATCAAAGGCAATATTCCACCAGAAAGTAATGTCAATATCCTTAGAATCAGAATAAATGTATTCATAATTTAAATTTACAGATAAGTTACCTGAATTTAATTTTTGAAAACCTTGACCAGTTACACTTCCAGGCTCCCAACCGCCGTATGTTGGAGCAGTTCCGGCAGCTAATCCACCCAATTTTACATTAGCATTTCCAAAATAAAGATGAGCTCCGGCAGCGTATTCATCTTCGACATTTCCTCCTACGACTACAGTAGCTTCTCCAAGTTCAATAAACGTATGATCAAAAGTTGAAGTAAGAGGAACATCAAAATTATAATTGATTTTTGAGTCTATCAGATAAAAATCATTGACTTCCAGATCTCTAAAGATGACTACATCCATTGAGCTTCTTTGGAAAATTCCGTCGTTTAAAGCAGACTGTGACCACTTAGTTCCTATAATTTCAGTCTTATCAAATGTAACAGAATTAAATGTAGAGCTTCTAACCAAAAAGGTATCCAATACGCTCTTTTCAATTCTATTTGAATCCATAGTGACATTGTTGAATAGTACAGCATCAAAAGTCACATTCGACATCACAGACTTACTAAAATCGACATCTGCAAAAGTAACTCTTTCAAAACTACAATCTATAAAGAAAGAATCTGTAAAGGAATATTCTGAAAATAAAACATCGGTAAATTTTACGTTTGTGAAAACTGCTGCGGTTAAGTCAGTATTATTGAAATGCACTCTTTGAAATTCCAATCCACTGGCAAAATTAATATTCATTTCACTATTATTTTCAGAGAGTACTGGAAATAAAGAGTCAGTAGTCCCAGGCTGTAGAATTTTGAAGCTGTCCCCTGGTGCAACCGCAGGATCTAAACCACTGGGAGGGATAGGATATAACCCATCTTCAATATCTCCATAGTATCTAATATCAGTTAATTTTCCTTCTATTCTAATTTCATCCCCAGAAGAATATTCTAGATATTGTCGATTATTGAATACAGGGTCAAAAGAAGCTTCTAAATCGTCAGGATTTTCAGTAATTGCGTACCAAATTCCAGACTGTTCAACACCAACCAACTCCTGACCATAGCCAGAGAAAGTTACGCCGATTAGTCCAATGAAAATACCAGCTAACAAAATAGCTCTCGCATTTTCCCATGAATTTTTTAGAGCCCCTACAAAAGCCCACAAAGTATCCATAACTGCATCAATTTCATCTCTTTCTCTTTGACTTACTGTTAATTTACCTTTCTTTTGATTGTCTTGTAATTTAGTTTGTTTAGTAGAAGTTTTCTTTGCAACCGCTTTTTTTGTTTGAGTTTTTTTCGCAGTAGGGCTTTTTTTGGCAGGAGATTTCTTAGGCGTACTTTTTTTCGACGCCGTTTCTTTTTTCACAGATTTCTTTGCCATAATTTAGTAAGTCTTCGCAGCCTTATATTCCAGACTAATAAATAATATCGTTTGTTATCCGCCAGAAGCAACTAGAATAATTCTAATCGGTTTTTTGGGCAAGGCTATGACTAAAGGAATAGGCTTCATTTTCTCTTCATCAGTGACAACCAAAACACCATCTGGATGTAAATTTAAATGATTGACAAGATCATTAGCAGTACTTCCATCGGGTAAAACAATAGTTTCTATTTTGTCATCAATAGTTACTTGCCATTCCATATCCTTTCATTTAGAGAGACTTCAAAATAGTTACCGTGAACATTAAGTTCTAACACATCTGGAGATAAACAGCCAGGGTCGCATAGTCCGGTATTGCGGTGGCCTCGAAAGCCACTGGGAGCAATCCCTCGGGAGTTCAAATCTCTCCCCTGGCGCCAGGATTTTATATTTTCATTGCAGTAATGTAGTGCACTAATCGTAAAATTTTGATAATTTATTTACCCACTAGAATTTAATGTTTATATATGCCTAAAATAAAAACTGTTATGTCTGATTCACTAACTACTACAAATAGCTTGACCGTACTTTGCGAAAAGTGCATGCAGAAAGAAGCAACTACGGAACTTGTTCTAACAGATAATAGCTTGATGTATACTTGCGCAAGCTGTTAGAAATATAGTTACCGACTAATAGTCTATCTGGCCGTAGTACCTAAACATTTTTTTGCCAATTGGAAGTTTCGTTTGGTAATCTTTAACTTCATCGGCAGACATCTCTTCCATTGCTAGTTTCAAAGCGAGATAAGGGGCACAATAATTTTTACTATAAATATATGTAGAAACCCGTGGATTAATTTCCATGAGAACTCCTCCTCTTGTTGAGATGTCAATACAATAATCCATTGGAAGATGTTTCAATAAACTTCTAGCATAGTTAATAGCTTCATTATCATCAATCATTTCAAACCCCATTGCTAAACCAGATGCAAAGTTTAATCTATTTTTAACAGAGCAGGTTAGCATTTCTCCATTCTTCAGAACAGGATCAATTTTTAACTCCACGCCCTCTAAATATTCCATTACCATTAGTTCAGGTATTTCGTTTTTGCCAACTGTAGACTTTAGTTCATCAATCGAGATATATTTTGCAAAAGGCCTTCCATTAAACAAAAGATCATATCTATCAGATTTCTCGGTTAGAACTCTCACCCCTCGAGCACCTTTTCCTTCTGGAGGTTTGAATACAACATCCTTCTCAGGATATCCTAATTTTTCAGCAGCTTTAACTAGTTCAGCCATTGTTTTAACCAAGTAAAATTGAGGGACATCAATTTTCCCTTCGAAGTGTTTGTACATTAGATACTTATTTTCACAAATGGCTACTAGTTCATGTTCTGAAGCCAGCAGTCTACAGTATTTTTCAATTTCTTTGGAGGCTTTCGAAAGATGAAACATCTCCCATGAAGTCTGTGGAAATACAATATCAATATTGTTTTTTCTGACCAAATTAATTATAGAATCAATATAATTTTCTTCGTAAGCCCAAGGAACAACTGCAAAATCGTCACATAGCCACCTACCGATAGCTTGCTCATTTGCATTTGTGCCTAATATGAAGATACTTTCATCTTGTAATTTTAAGTTCGAAATTAAGGCATGTGCACCGGGACATCCCACCCCTGTTAACAGAACTCTCATTGTCCTTCCTCTTTCAATAATTCGTCGTATACTTCAAGCATTTTTTTCTCTTGAAGTTCCCATGAGTAATTCATTTTAAATGCTTTATAGCCATTCTCGCCCATTTTTTTCCTAAGTTCTTTATCATTAGCTAGAGTAGTCAAGGCATCAGCCCAATCTTCAGTTACAAGGCCACATTCATATCTTTCAACTATTTTTTGACGAGCTTCATAAGGCCCTACAATAACAGGAACTTTGTAAGCCATGGAATCTAATAATTTCTTTGGTAAAGCATAGCCTCTCATTCTTTCATCAACATAATGCCCTACCATCAGAATATCACATGCAGCGTAGCATTCATTCATCATACTATATGGTAAAGGTCCAGTAAACTTAGCATTAGCACCCTTTTCTAAAGCTAACTCTTCAAGTTCAGAAATCATGTCCGTATATCCTGAATGTCCTTTAGGAGGCCCTCCAACAATCAAAATACTCAATGCATTAACTTTAGACGCAGCATCTAGTATTTCTTCTAGAATGGGCTTTCTTAACCCTCCAATATAGCCCGCAACTATACCATCCAAACCGAACCTATCGTGTAAAACCGGTTTTTTGACAGTCTCCAATAGTTCAGAATTATACAATACAGTACCACCACCTAATCTAAGTGCCAGTTCATCTGAAACAGTTAACATTGCATCTACTTTTCCAATTAATTTTTTCTGTTTTCTTTCATAATATTTTCCAATAAACCAGTTTTGAACACTTTCCATCATTGGCCAATCTTCATGAGAATCAAAGATAATCTTAGTACCAGTTTTATTTTTAATATTTACAGCCACATCAAGAACTTCCAAATCGTGAGCATGAATAAGATCTGGTTCATACTCAGTAACTTTTTCCTCAAGCTTTTTTAGTGCTTTTCTAAAACTTTTAACTTTGGAAAAGAACCCTCCTTTCAAATCTTCAAAAATACGAATAACTTTAATCCCGTCTCTCTCGACTTCCCATTTTGTATCATATTTCTCTAATCTTCTAGACCAACAAAAAACAGTTACTTCGTATCCAACTTTAATTAGAGCTAAAGCTTCTCGATAAACTCTAGTATCTTCATTAGGAATTAACAAATCATGACCCAAAACCATCGCAATTTTCGTCATAACAGTTGATCTAACCTCACTTTAATCGTCTCAAATCCTTCAGCAAAAGGACTTGATAATTGTATACCTCTCATTTTCACTACAGATCTAAAAAATTTCTCACTAAAATAAGGGTTGTGTTTCTGACTATCATAGCAATCCAATGCTAATATTTTTTTCTTTATGTGTCTTTCTTCAAGCGGAATAAAGCAATTTAGTGAAACAGATAAGTTATTCCAAGGCAGCTCATATCCAAGTAAAGTACAATTCCTAAAAGCTCTTTTCGCTTCAGCTGTTACCACTCCATGATCTTGGTGAATATCAGTAGTAGTGGGAGTGAAAACTAAATCATAATTTATACTTCTAGAATGATCGTATAGCGCTTGAAGAATTTCTTGTCTGTCTCTTGGAAAAAATCTAGTATGAAAATCTAAAACCTCATGAGTAATTCCTAATATTTTGCCTGAATTTGCAGCTTCTTCAACTAAATTAGGATATCTTTCAGCCACAGCACTAAAATAGATTACATGGACTTTCCAACCTTCTTCAATAAGCTTGGCAATGGTTCCTCCGCAACCTAATTCCGCATCGTCAGTGTGAGGACTTAGGACTAGGGCTTTTTTAGCGGCATTATTTTTTAATTTCGAAGTTACTGTATTTCTTAATAGTTCGCTAATATTTTGGTTATTGTTCTTGGCCTCTTTTTTGAAAGATTTCCAATTATCAGAAAATTCATCAGTTATTGTGAACAAATATTGTTCTGGTTTTTTTCCTTTCTTCCACACCATAAGTTATATATGTTTAAATAAAGGGTTATATAACCTTTCTTATGGTTGATTATGGAAGAGATTAAAATAGAAAATTTTGAAGGTGTTTATGAACCTGCAGAAGATTCCTGGCTGGCCTGTAATTACCTTCCAGAAGAATTAGGCTCAGCGTTAGAAATAGGCTGCGGTTCAGGAATAATCTCTATACATTTAGCTAAAAGAGGAAACACTGTAACTTCCGTTGATATCAATCGCAAAGCCGTAAAGGCTACAAAATATAATGCAAACCAAAATCAAGTAAATATTGAAGTTTTAGAAGGAGATATGTTTGAAAAAGTTAAAGGCCGTAAATTTGACTTCATAGTTTGTAACTCTCCCTATTTACCTCCAACAGAAGAGTACAATGATCCAGAATTAGCCTTGGCAGTAGAAGGAGGCCCTACTGGTTCAGAATTTACAATCGAATTATTGTCTAAAGCCGAAGATTATCTTAAGACTGGCGGAAATATATATCTTATAATTTCAAGTAAAATGAAAAATTTAAATGTAAATTGGAAAAGGGAAATTATACGTGAAGAGAAGTTCTTTTTTGAAAGACTTACTTTAGAAAGATTTTGGAAATAGAAGTTAATTAACAATTTCAGTTACTGAATCACTTCCACGGTTTGAGCCAATTTTCAAGATACGCATAATTATTTGTCCGAAAGGTAAAGATAATCCAGAGTAAACTAGGATCCAATGCGGTAAAATCCATAAATCATCATCTAAACTATAATTTGGTTCCCAAGGTAAAGAGATTACTTGTAAATCTAAGCCATTGACAAATATTCGTAGCCACATAATGATAGGTATTGCTATTATCATTGTGAAAGCCATTGGTTTCATTTGATTAGACATCATTTCACTTTGTAATAGCATAATTTGAGGTTGCATCGCAAATAGTTTCTTCATTTTGGCTTCGTTACCACTTTGTCTTGCTTCCCCCATTGCTTTATTGTACGCTGCCATTTTGGTTTGGATTTCAGCCATCTTTTCCCAGTCAATAATGAAGTGACGAATGATAGTTGTAAATGAAATCATAATAATTCCTGCAAAGAGAAAAGTAAGTACAGGGTATTGATGGTCAAATGTTATTCTAGGTTCTAACACAGTACCAGCAGATTCTCCCATAAAATCTCTTAAATCAGGATTAATAATTATCCAAAGCATAAACATCATTGTTAGAAAAGTTCCTCCGATTGCAGGAGGTTGCAACTCTTCTTCAGCATCTACTTTTTCTTCACTCATTTATTAAGAATTTTTTTGAATTTTTCAACAGCAATTTCTATTTTATTGTCATTATTAGGCACAAATCCAACCGTTGCTCCAGTCATAAAAGCTGCAGCAATAGCATACTCTCTATTGATTCTTTGGTGTAATCCAATATCATCTTTGTCTCGAGCTCTTGACGTGTCTTTAGAGCGCCTATTTTCAATTTCTTCAGGAAGGGCTTCAACAAGAACAATTGTATTAGGCATAATTGCCTTAACAGTCCATTCAGGGAGTCCAGGAAGGTATCCCGAATGCGTAAGTACAGAAGCATGAGTATCAACTATTACATTATCCATCAGACCTATTTTTTCACCCGCTTGTTTTTGTAATCTTTTTTGAACGTCAACAGGGAGTTTTCTCAAATCATCTCGATTAGAAACACCTTCTTTTTGAGCTTCTTCGAACATAGTCGTTCCAAAGTTAACAATATTATAACCAAAATCTTTTGCAGCATTCATGACGGTACTTTTTCCAACGCCAGGAACTCCAGTTACGATTACAATACTCATTCTACAGTCCCAACCTATTAGGTTTTTTTAAATTATCTGGTAGTTTACTAAAAACTGCAGGACATCCTTTTGCCATATGCCAAGCAGGAACGTCTTTGGTAACAACAGCTCCTCCAGCAATGAATGCACCTTCTCCAATTGTTAATCCAGGCATTATAGTTGCATTAGATCCAACAGAAACATCGTCTTCAAGAGTAATAGGCTCACAATGATATTCTGTTCTTAAAGGTATTTTATCATTTGTTAGAGATGCATTTGGACCAAGAAATACTCTATCTCCAATGACAGTTCCAGTGGGAATGTATGCTCCAGTTTGAAAACTACAATAATTCCCAATGGTACAATTATTATCTACAACAACATTAGTTCCTATTAAGCATCCATCTCCTATTGTAGTATTTTCACGAACAAGAAAGTTGTGCCCAGTTCTAGTTTTTTTACCTAATTTAGCGGTAGAATATACGGACCCAGGCCTTATGATTGATCCGGCTCCAATCTCACATCCTGCAATTTCTTTAGATTCTTTCTCTAATTCTTTTGAGTGAGGATAACCAATTAAAGCATCTGAATCAATAAAACAATCATCTTCGATAATGGATTCGCCGTAAATGGGCATTAATCCTCGCCGAAGAAACTTCGAAGAACAGGATGCATTTCCATCATTTGTTCTTTTCCAATTTGTTCATACATACGTATCATAATTCCGACAGTAAGTAGCACCCCTGTACCTGACGACTGTCCGACGGTACCAATCATGTCAGCTCCAGCAGCTAAAAATCCAACAACAGCACCACTGAAAACGGTAACAGTAGGAATGTATCTTTCCAAAACTTTTTCAACAATTCTTGGGTCTCTTCGGAATCCTGGAATTTGCATACCTGAACCTTGAATTTGCTTAGCTACAGCTTCTGGACCCATATTCGTAGTCTCAATCCAAAACTTAGCAAAAACAATAGATCCAAAGACCATAATGGACATGTAAATGACAATGTGGGCAACAAGCTGCCATGGTTCATGGTCACCCATGTATGCACCATATTTATCGGGGCTTACTAAAGGCAAGAACCAGTCTTGAAGACCAGCTAGCCGATTAACGTAGTAAGCTAGACCCATTGTAGGTACAGGATTACTTCCATCAGTAGTATCAAAAGCCCCTAGTCTCCAATTGTGGCCCAAAATAGGCCATTTTGACATACTAGGATGTGACCAGAATAAAAGAGCAAACATGTTTACGTTTGCCAATAGTGCAGCCATCAAAATCACAGGAATGTTACTTGCGTAGATTAATCTAATTGGATATCTACCTCTTGCTCCTCTAACTTTTCCATGAGCTAAAGGTAATTCAATTCTTGAAGATTCTACATAAACCACAATCAAAAATACAATAAAAGTTCCAATTAAGGCAACTAAGGGATTAGGAGGGGCAAGCAAAATAGCTTCGTAACCACCCCCACTCAAATCTGAAGTAGAAGAATTTTTAAGATACCATAAAATCATAGGAAGAGTTCCAGAAGGCGTTTCAGTACCGCTTCCTGGTGCTGGTTCCCAATTCAAAGTTCCGGTAAATATAGCCTGAGAAACTCCTGCAGCAATAAACAGGGAAATACCTGATCCAATACCCCATTTAGACACACTTTCGTCCATTAAGAATACAAGGTATGAACCAATTGCTAATTGAGTAATAATAGTCATTCTGGCCCAGCTAAGGCCAACTTCAGCAACGAGAGCTGAACTAGGTTCCAAGAATCCAAATACTTGAGGTACGGACTCAACTATAATCATTACAATAACCAATACTTTTTGGGTTCCTTGATATATCTCCTTATCACGTGGATCTTGTAGATTTAAATTAATAATCTTTGCACCGGTGAACAATTGCATGATAATGCTTCCTGTAACGATAGGCCCAATACCCAAGTGCATCAAACTTCCACTTGCACCCGCTAGAATTGCACGATATTGACTGAATAGATCAATAGTTTCTCCACCGAGACCATACAAAGCTACGTTTGTCATAGCAAAATAAACAATAAGAATAGCCAAAGTCCATGTCATTTTTGTTCTAAAATGAACGTGTCCTTCTGGTTTTTGCACAGTAGGCATTCTTCCAATTATAGGTTTTAATCCGTGTAGCTTAGATCCTTCACCAGAGTAAGAAGCTCCCATATAGACAAGCCAAGTAATTCCAATTGTTCCAATACCCATGAGGGTAGCACTAACACTTTCAGGAGATTTCCAGTTGTACCATAGTAGGTACAGAAATATCATAGATAAGCAAGGCATGATTGCCTGTGCGGGGTTTCTAGGTATTTCTTCTTCAGCCACTTATAATCTCTCCACCAGCCGCCTCAACTTTTTCCACGGCCTTCGCAGAGGCAGCACCTATAGTAATTTTATAAGCTTGACTAGGCACACCAGTACCTAATAATTTATCGTAGCCCATTTTCTTTAAATCAATAGATACGGTTTTTCCTTTTTTAGATGCATTTCCTTTGTCCACCCATTCGGCTGCACTCTCTTCAATAACTTTCAAATTAATTGCATTATTTGCCATGACTACGGTTTGAGGTCTTTTGAATCCGTGAGCACCCCATACACGTCCAACTCGTTCATACATTATGCGTTTTGTTTTATGACAGCCTGCATTTCCACGACCACCTCTTAGTCCAGCTCCACGTCCTTTCTTGTGGCCTCTACCACGAGTTCGACTTCCAGTTTTCAATGCTTTACGCCTGGGCATATTGCATCCTCCTTAGCAGGGCATTGATTTTTTCAGCCCTGTATCCTAAAGCTCCACCCTCTTTGAAACTACGTTTAATTCCCTCATATCCTTTTCGAGGAGGATGTAATCTAAACAATGGTTTCAAACCAGGAACATCTCTCATGACAGTTTTTCCTTCTGTTAATCCTTTTGCTAAAGCTTTCATTGTTTTGAAAGAGGTTTCTTTCAAGTGCTCTTTAGCAAATACGGTATTTCCGCTACTTTTACCTGAACTTTGTAATAGAAGTTCGGTAGTTTCAACATCTATTTCACCCCAAGTTACGTAATCTTTAATGATATTCAACATACCTGTGTATGTATCATTCTCAGGAATAATAACACAGTGGTTTACTCTATTCAATTTCATTAATTTCATAGTCTCTTTAATTTTAGGATTTACGTTAACAGATCCTCTAACTCTAACAACAGCCCAGCTCATTCTTGTTTCACTCCTTTAATCATGTTATGGAACTCTTTTTGACCTGGCAGTAATTTTGTAGATCTCGTTTTTTCTAATGCTTTAAACATTGCACTAGCGAAATTGTAAATGGTTTGAGTTTGACCGCGCGTGAAAGACCATGCGTCTTCGACACCAGCAAGTTTCAGCATAATTTGACCTACTTGGTTTGTAACAAGCCCAACACCTGGTGGAGCTGGCTTAATTCTAACTCTTGTAGACCCTGTTCGTCCTGAGACTTCAAAAGGGAGTGAGTTTGGAACAGCAGTAGAGCATTCCCATGAGCCACTTCCTCTGCGAATTTCAATAATATTTAATTTTGCACGATCTAGAGCTTTTGTTATCGTAGGTCTAACTAATTTTCCAGATACACGACCAATTCCAACAACGCCATCGCCGTTTCCAACGATAGTTGTAACGGCAAAGCGAACTCTTCTACCGGAATCAGACATTCTCTGAACCATGTGAATATCAATTACTTCTTCTATTAAATCAGTAATAAGTAAATCAACAATTGGAGCTTCTCTTAGAGGCAATCTAGTTGCAAGCGCATCTTGAATAGTAGTAATTTCACCAGAAACAACTTTACGTCCTAGTTCCGTTTTTGGCGTCCAATTTGAAATTCTTTCTTCAGCAGCCTTTCTGCGTTGTTGAGCCGGAGATAGAGGCGGTCCTCTTTTTTGCCTATTATCTTTGTTAGGGCCTTTACCTTTATACCTAGAATTAGTATTTTTAGATTCAGATTTTTTATCTTCTGTTTTCTTTACTTCTTCACTCATTTCTTACCATCCATTTTTTTAGAAACTTTATCAAAATCTTTTACGATTTTTTCAGAAATATGACTTCCATTAATTCGATCATCAGAAGGGTATGAACTTTCAGAATGAGGAATTTCTAAACCACCATCTACAAGACCTTTAAGAACGGCAAAAGCTCGATTTCCTGAAATTGGAGTTATTCTTCCAATATCTAAAACAGCAGAAGAAACTCCAGCCTTAATGGCATTTTTAGCAGCCAATTTTCCAGAAAGGTATGAAGCAGGAAGGTTTGTTTTCGAATTTTTCCAACCCATTTTTTCTAAGTCTGCAGATGAAGCTGAAGCTAATACGCGATCACCTTTACCTTCAAAGTCACTAATTTGAACCATTACTTTGGAATTTGTAAATCTAACTACAGCTCTAGGAAGCCCAGATTTGAGCAATGCTAATCTTTTGCGATAATTAGTTACACCTTTTCTTCTGCGAGCAAAGTGCATTCTTTTTGGCATTATTTCTTACCTCCTAATTTAATTCCATCGATTTCCATATTATATCTTAAATGGTTTCTCGAATTGTAAACTCCACCTTTCGCTCTGCGATAATACAATCGATATTGTGAAGCGTCAATAACGTTTTCATCTCTCATAGTATTTAATTCTCTGCGTAACGCTCGTACTTTAGTCATCCATGCCTCTTTCTTTGGAGTTCTTGCTCCACCGTGTCCTTTTCTTGATCCATGGCCTTTTCTACGTCCCTTAGAACGTTGAACCGCCATAGCTTTTGCACGACCTCGGGAAATACCTTTTTTCTGATGTTTACGTATAAAGCGTTGGACAATGAGTAATCTTACATCATCTCTTGTTACAGCTTCAGAAATTCTTTCTTGAACTTCAGGACGGTCATCAATCCAAACACGATTTACACCACATTTTAGGACTGTAGCGGCAACCCTTCTCTGATATGATAAATTCATAGATCTCTCCTATTAAGTACACGAATTTTCATCTCATCAGCTTTTTGAACAATCATTTCGCGTTTTTTATCGCCAACTTTACTTGAAATTCGAATTGCTTGAGCTTTAGGATCAACATTTTCTAAATTTTTAGGATTGTAAACTAAAACTTCTTCAAAGCCAGAAGGATGTAAACCTCTAACACTTGCAGGCCCTCTAAAGCCAACTTGAACTACAGGTATTCTATACTTGAAGTGCCTTCGCATTTTTGAGTGTATTCCACGAGGGCGTCTCCATTTTTGTCCTAGTCTTTTGTATCTAAACCAGTTCTGTCTTCTAAAATTAGGTCTTTTATGTGACATACGGTTTCTTTTTGATAGGTCAGTTTTCTGTTCTTTAGTCAAAACAGGTTTTTGTCTTGGTTTGTATTCTTCATCGCTCATTGTGCAGCTCCTTTAGATACAACATAAATTCCATCTTGGAAAACTCGGATATCTCTTCCTTTTACGACCGTTGCCTGTTCTAAATTAGCGGCAGTCTGGCCAACATCCTCAACATTATTTCCTTCGATAGTTACTTTATCGCCTTTTGCGATAACTTTAGAATCTCCACAGATATTTGCATGTCTGGTAGTTTTTTCACCTAAGAAATTAGCAATATCTACAACATTTCCTTTCACGGCAACTTTCATTGGAAAGTGAGCAAAAACAATCTTCATTTCATATAGGAATCCAGAGGAAACACCTTGAGCCATATTCTTCAAGTGGGCTCTCCAAGTTCCAATAAGAGCCTTTTCTTTTCTTCGTAGTTTCTTTCCAACCAATTTAATATTTCCATTATCTTCAGATAAAGAGATCATGGAGTGTTTGAAAATTCGACTCAAGTCTCCTCGAGGCCCTGAAAGCTTTGCTTCGTGATTATTTACAGAGAAAGTAACGCCTTCTGGCAATTCAACATTGTAAATTAATTCTTTAATTAACATCTAATAAACGTAAGCTAGTAGCTTCCCTCCTGTTGATGCTTCTTTAGCAGCGTCATTATTCATAACTCCGAAAGGTGTTGTAAGAATTAAAATACCGAAATCTTTTGCAGGTAAATATCTAGCTTCATGCCTTTCCATTTCTTTTAACTTAACTGAGAATCTAGGCTTAATTGCACCACAACCATTAATCCTACCATTTAGGGAGATATTGAAAATTCCTCCTTTACCATTATCTTCATATTCATAATTATTTAGATATCCTTTTTCAGTTAACTGTTTTAGAACATCTCCAATTAATCTAGAAGCTGGAACAACAGCTGAATCCTTACCAACGTGGTCGGCATTTTTGATTATTATTAGCGCATCAGATAGTGAATCGTGTCTCATTTATACCTCAATCATATTTTTTGAAACCAAGTTCGGTAGCTTTGTCTCTAAAACATTGCCTACACAAATTTAGTCCATGTCTGCGTACAAGTCCGCGTTTTCTATCACATAGAACACATCCAATAATGCGTCCACGATAAACTTCTCTGACCTTAATCTTTACGTCATCGATGTTCATACCTTGAATACCTCCAAGTTGAATTTTTTTGTCATATATTCTTGGCATTCTTCAGCGTTAATACGGTGAGTTTTACCAATTTTATTATGTTTAATTTTCCTTCTTGCAACTCGATATCCAGGGCGTTCAAAGGCAACTGCGATATCTAATCCAAATATTCCAATATCAGGATCATAATTTTCATTTTTGTAACCAGTGTAATCAGGTATACCAAAACTAACTCCACCGGTTTTTGAGAAGCAGTATGCAGGTAATCTATTTTCTCTTACCCATAATGATTCTTTTAGGAATTTCATTGCATTTTCTCCTCTCAAAGTAACCTTACATCCGATAGGCATTCCTAAACGAATTCCTAAATCACGATTGGTTGATTTTGATAAAGTACGAACCGGCTTACATCCGCTTAATTTTTCAAGAACGGTCTCAGCTTTACCCAATCTTTCACCGGCTTCTCCAACTCCAATATTAAGAACAACTTTAGCGATTCTTAATTCTTTCATAGGATTCATACTTTAACCTCCGGAAGGGAAACCATTGCTTTCTTTTCCCCAACTACAAACGAATATGGTCTAATTGTTTGGAATCCATCGTACATTACAAGATTTGGCTTTGTACTTCTCGTAGTTTCTTCATCCTTAATTGTAGCTATTGAACCTACGTGACTTCCACCAATGATCAATGTTTGGGCTCCTTTCTTAAATTTCAGTACTTTCTTTACCTTTAGATCAGGAAGATTTAGTTGTAAAACATCTCCAGTTTTAACCTCTTCTTTTGACAAAATATTTGTACCATCGTGTAAATTAATTTGCACGTGGCCTCCTTTAACGTTTCTTTTATTTTCTACTCTTACGAGTTTCCATTTTGCTTCAGTAGCTTTAATTGGAACAAATTCAATTCTACCGTGCTTATCGAGCATAGCTCTGACGTGCATTTTAATTTTAGGCAGAGAAATAACATCCATAAGTCCTACTGGAGATTTTGGTTTACGTACAACACGCTGATCAATCAATACTTCTCCGTTGTGTAAAATTATTTTAGCTTCACGATTATTATCGCAGACTTTCAAGTAATCTCTCAAAATTGTTGAGATAGGTAATGCACCTTCCAAAGAGTGCTTTCCAGGCATAGGCTTTGTAGTCCAAGTTCGTTCTTTTCTAGCTATATTCCAAGAACGAGGGGCAACTAGTCTCTTAAGATGTCCACTACTCATTTTGAATCTCCTTGCAATCTTTCAATTAGATCGGCTTTCTTTCCACTGACTGGCAATCCTTTTTCTTTCAATACGTCCTTCAATTCAGCAACGGACATTTTTGAATAATCAGTTTCTTCAGAAATTTCTTCTTTTTTACCGTCATCAGTTTCTTCCTCTGTAACTTCTTCTTCACTGCCTTCGTCTTTTTCTTCAGAAGGTTCTACGTTTTCAGCTTCATACTCGTCCTCTGCAGCTTCAAGATCAGATATAACATCATCAGTCCAATCTACAGATTCGTTAATCCGGTTCAATATTTTTCTTCTTCTAATATCAGACCAATCAGGATTGATAATAACTAAGTTTGATGCATCAATAGGTCTTTGTAATTCAGTTCCGTCTGATTTGAAATAAGTAAATCCTTCAACATAGACTTTTCTTGCTTTACGATCAACTAATGATACAGCAGTAGCAGATTTGGATTTTCCTTCACCTCTAACAATCATAACCCTATCGCCTTTTTTGACAGGCATAGCTCTTGGGTACATGAATCCTCTTGATAATTGTCTTTCTCTAAGACCTTTATCAATTGGAGAAGACATTTCACGGTGTCTTCTGTGATAAGGCGCCGTATAATGGGCTAGTCTCTGTTTTCGTGGTTGTTTTGAACTCATTTAATCCTCATACTATCGTTGTTGCTGCAGCAGCTATACGCGGCCATCTTTCGGCAGCTTCTCTTGATACAGGCCCTTTGATTCCAGACCCTTTAGTTTCTCCTTGTTCATTTGTCAAAACCGCAGCATTGTCCTCAAATTGGACCATCGTACCGTCGGCCCTTCTGAAAGGTCTGCGGCATCTTACGATAACTGCTCTAACAAGCTGTCTTCGCATTTCAGGGTTTCCCTTTTTGACAGATGCAATCACCATATCGCCAACTCCAGCAGCAGGCGATCTTCGGTGTACACCTTTGTAATTTAAAACAGTAACAATTTCTACAATTTTTGCTCCACTATTATCGACACAATCGATTCTAGCACCTTGTGGCAAACCTCTCATTTGTCTTCCTGCAACAGCTCTCATGGATCTCTCCTTTCAATAACAACAAATGACTTGGTCTTAGACAAAGGTCTGCATTCCATTATAGTTACAGCATCACCTTCATTTGCTCCAACACTTGCAGGACTGTGAGCGCTTATTTTAGATGAACTTCTAGCATATCTTTCATATTTAGAATCATATTTCATTTTGTTGATTTGAACAACAACGGTTTTTTGAGCTTTAGCTTTTACAACAATTCCTCGTAGAACTTGACCCCTTACAGAGAGTGTTCCAAAGAAAGGATCGTTAGTGTCTCCATCCCATGGGTTGGCGGGAGCGATAACATCAACTCCTATGTCACGTGGCTTATCTTTACTCATGCTTTCACCTTTTTAATTCGGTCTTGAGACCTGTAAGCAATTTTATTTCCTTCAAGTTCTCCATTTTTGAACATGAATTTACCTGGTCGCTTACTGACCATTTTAGCTTTCCCATTTGAGAAAATAGTAATCGTCTCTCGAGTTTCGTCGACAATCTCCCCTGAAATTCCTTGGATACTTGGGTCGGAATGTTCGGACACAGTCACTTGTTCACCCATAAATTCATCTCTTCCATCCATTTATTGTACCTCCACGGGGAATCCCATATCTGTTAAAACTTCATTAACTTTTTTAGTGTGATCGCCTTGCAGTTCAATAATACCGCCTTTTGAAGTTCCACCAGTAGCACATTTAGTTTTGAGCTGTTTTGCCAAATCACTAATGTCTACACTTTTACCAATACCATCCACGATAGTAACTAATTTTCCATATCTACGCTTTTCAATATGAACCTTAATTGATTGTTGTTCTCTAATTATCTCTTCCATTGCGAGTAATTCTTTAGGAAGGCCAGTTAGAGGATCAATGTCTACCATCTAAGCTTCTTCCTCCAATTCAATTTCTCTCATAATGGTAGTTAATCGTGCAATTTGTTTTTTCAAAGCCCTCATTCTTCCGGGCGACGTAGGTTGCCCTCCCATTGATGCAACCCCTCTTTCGTTCATTAATTCAGAGCGTAATTCTCTCAATCTAGATTCTCTTTCTTCAGGTTGCATTTCTCTTAATTCAAAAGGTTTCTTCAAACTCATTTATCATCACCTTTCTTTTCAGATTTCTTTTCTTTTTTATCAGTTTTAGCTTTCTTTTCTACTTTAGCATCTTCAGTCTTTTCTTCTTTGACTTCTTCAGTAGTTTCTTCCTCAGCCTCATCGGTAGATTCTTCTTCTTTGACTTCTACGACAGGTTCAGGAATTGGAGTGACTTCTATTTCGTCAGGTAGTTTTGCGTCAGGACGCATAATCGCTACCTTAACTCCGATTGTTCCGGGTTTTAGTTTAGCTTGAGCTATTCCAACATCCATTAATTCAAGTGCAGTTTCACCGCAGAATTTAATGTGTCCGGATAAGAACTTTTCAGTTCGGTGTCTTAATCCAGTTAACTTACCAGCAATTGTAATCTGACATCCTCTTGCTCCAGAATCCATAATTCTTTGCAACATAGAATTTCCAGCTCTTCTGTAATTCCACCCTCTCTCAAGCGCATTTGCTACTTTTGCAGCCATGATTAATGGATTAAGAGCAAAATTATTAACTTCACCAGCTTCAACTTGCAAATTTTCATAACCGAATTTTCTTTCTAATTCTTCAGTTAATCTTTGAATTTCACTGCCCTTTCTTCCTATAACAAGACCAGGCCTTTCGGCTGCAATTCTAACATGAGTTCCTAAAGGAGTTCTTTGTATTGATAGTCCGCCGAAGCCAGCTCTGCTGGTTTTCTTTTGAACATAATCATGTACTTGTGCTCTACGAACACGCTCTTTTATCATTTCTTTTACGATGGTCATTTAACTTCCTCTAATACAACTTCAACATTTGCACTTTCGCGCATTTTTGGAGTAGCCCTACCTCGAGCTCTAGGGAATCTACCTTCGAATCTAACTCCACGAGATGCGGCAATATGAACTATTCTCCAATTTTCAATATCAATATGAAGGGCTTCTCCGTTATTTCCTGCAGACTCAATAACTTTCAAGATTGCAGCAGCAGTTTTCACTGGGAATCTTCCACTTGAGATTCCTTTACCCTTTCTGTGACCAACTTTACCATCGTGGCGTTTGAATGGTACAGCTTGTTCAAGATCCATTACTCTTCCTAAGTAACTTTTAGCTTTTTCAAGTTCCATTCCCTTAAGAGCATGACAGACTTCTCTAGCAGCTTTAGGAGAGACATTCAATCCATTTCCGCGAGCAGCAGCATGTATTTCGGGGTTGTATGGGTACGAGAATCCTTTCATAATATCACTTCAACGGCATAAATTTAGACGACTTGGTAGCACCGACACCAGGTCCTGTGTGTGTAGGGGATGTTCTTGTAGGAGCCAATTCTCCAAAGTACAATCCAATCATTTCCGGGAGAATTTCAAGATCTACAAATTCTCGGCCATTGTATACACCAAATTTTCTTCCTACAAATTGAGGAATGATAATCATTTCTCTACGGTGTGTTCGAATAACTTTATCCGGTTTATTATTTGAATCATTAATAATTTTTGCTTGTTCCATGCTCAAGCCACGCTTAAAGGACCTTCGTTGTCTTGAAGGTACAATGGCAATAAATTCTTCGAAGGTTAGTTCTTTTAATTTATCTATAGTCATTCCGCGGTAGGTAAATTCTTTCTTTCTGCGGACTTGAATACCTGCCTTCCTTTTTCTCTCTCTCCTTCTTGCAGCTTTTGGCGTAGCAAGACCTTTCGTTCTACGGGCCATTAACGTTTAGCTCCTGTTCTCTTTGCAGCAATGTGTCCAACCTTTCTTCCAGGTGGAGCATTTCTAGAAACTGTAGAATTGATACCAATGGTCTGTTTCCGTCCACTTCCGTGTGGGTGGTCTACAGCATTCATAGCAACTCCTCTTACCTTAGGCCAAATCTTTGGTCTAGCTCTATTTCGGTAGAAATTCTTTCCTGCCTTTGCAATAGGTTTTTCACCTCTTCCTGAGCCTGCAACTGAGCCAATGGTGGCTCTGCACATATTATCGAATGCTTTTTGTGCCTTGGAAGGTAAACGAACAATTGTTTTTTTACCGTGGGAAACAATTGTAGCTGCATTTCCAGCAGCTCTTGCTAACTTCCCACCATCTCCAGGCTTCATTTCAATATTATAAATTTTAGTACCTTCTGGTATAGAACCGATGTATGCTGTATTTCCGGTATCTAGTTCAGCACCATGTCCTGCACTTACTTCTTGACCGACATGCATTCCATCATGCGCAATCATAGTATATGTTCCATTTTGATCTTCAACTTTTGCCACAGGCGCAGTCCTACCAGGGTCATGCAATAATTCGACGACCTTTCCACTGGAGGACTTTGATCTTGGGTGACGTGCATCACCTTTGAAACGATTATCAGCTGCCTTGTAGCGACGTCCTCGTCCGCGTCTTCTAGGTATTATTCTCTTTCCCATTTTATCACAATATTCCTAATCTATTACTCAAATCTTCGGCTGAATGTCCTTCAGCTAATTTAACAATAGCCAACTTACCTTCTTTGGTAATTCGGGTATTGACTTTACTCACTTCTACTTGGAATAAAGATCTAACAGCACCTTTAATGTCCAATTTGGAAGCAGTTCTTGCAACATAAAATTCTAATTTATTTTGTTCAAGCATGTATAGTGCCCTTTCTTTTGAGCGAGGACTTAGAATTACTTTGTGATCACTCATAATCGCTCTCCTAATGCAGAAACTGCAGATTTACTGAATATTACTAATCTTCCTGGGTCTCCACCAGGAGCTAACAATTCAGTGTTCAAGTTTTTAGAAGTAGTAACGTCAACTCCAGATAGGTTACGGAAAGCCCTTTCAGAATCACTATCTTCAGAAAGAACGAGCAGTACAGATTTAGGTGTGCGGTATTTTCTTCCGCGACTTTTTCCTTTACCGGCCCTTATTCCTTTACCTTCGCGTGCGCGCTTTACATCTTCTAGTAATCCAAGATCTTCCAATAGTGAAGTTGCTCTCTTAGTGAGAGACCCACCTTCGTTATCCTTGGCTAAGGTTTCTATTTTATCTTCAACCACATAAGGCAATGTAGCTTTTTCAGGGATTTGGTGCCCTCTTGCGAGAACATATGATTCCTGTGAGGTAGCAGCTAATGCGGACTTGAAAGCTTTCTTATTTTCTTTCGAATTAATTTTTAGAGTCCAGTCTTTTTCAGCTTTTGGCGGATGAGCACGTCTTCCTCCAATTGTGTTTGGAGCTTGAGCACCGCGACCGCCTCCGCCATTTTTACGAGGAGTTCTTGCCATACCGCGGCCTTTACCCGGCCATGAAACAGAATGTCTGAATCCAGCACCATTTGAGGCACCATATGGTTGTCTTCGGTTTGCTCGAGAAGCTCTCACAGCTTTTCTAATTAAATCTAAACGTACAGGCTCACTAAATGCGTCAGGCAATTTTGCCGATTTCTTTGAGGCCTTTCCCTTAATTGAATAAATTGGTACTTCCATAATTATACTCCTTGTTGGCTCTCCTGTGAAATCATTGTAATTTCAGGTACAACGACAGAATCAGTTTTCTTTCCGTGGAATCGTACAGCTTTTCTAAATCTAATTAGTCTTTTACTTGGTCCAGGTAAGGAACCGTGTAGAAGTGCATAATTTCCACGAATTAAACCATAATTCAAAAATCCGCCTTTCGGATTAATTTCGTCTGGATTATCTCCAATTTTTAATAATCTTTTATTGTATTCAGTACGTTGGTGGTATCCTGTCTGACCTGCTTGCGGTACAGTGGAAACAACATACCCTGGACTGAAAGGACCTAAATTTCCAATCATTCTACGATGTTTGGAGTTTTTATGTGTCAATAATTTCACACCCCATCGCTTAACATGTCCTTGGAAACCATATCCTGTTGTTACAGCAATAGCGTCCAACATTTCACCATCTTGTGTAAAATCAGACATTGTGAATTCTTTACCCATCATTTCTTTTGCGAATTCGATTTGTGCATCAACAGACCCTCCACCTACAGCCATTTCCATAATTTCGGGTCTTTTCTTTGGAATTCCAGTCACCATTCGTGGTTGTGTGTGGACTAAAAGTCTAACTTCTTCCAAGTCACTATCAGACATTTTCTTCCATGCAGCTTTCGTATTGTGACCTTTAGGAATAGGTAATGTTCTTTCTAAATCTTTATCAATTTTCTTTTCCCAAGCTTCAGTTAAAGTTCTTAATCCATAAGTATCCTGAATGTAGCCTCTTGCTCCAATTACTTTCATTGGAGGAATTTCGACTATGGTTACAGGCATCCTGATTTCTTGTCCTGCAGTGGTAGATTTTTTGCGGTAATCTACTGCCATGATATGGCTCATTCCTACTTTATATCCTGCAAAACCAAGAATTTTTGGATCATCTCCTTCTACAGCAGCCCAACTAGAGATATGAGGCGTTTCAGAGCGTGCTCTCTTGCGAGGACTGAAAGCCATGGATCCGCGGTTTGGTTTGTTGTGTTTTGGCATTTTATACTCTCTCCAGATATCGCTAACCGTTGCTAACGGCGTTCTATATCAGGCGTAGTTCCTACATGTTGCACATCGTACCGTGACGCCGTTTCTCGTCGAGAACGAGTGCCTCGAGAGGTGTAGGGATAATTGCCCTAAGCGTCTGGTTGCGTGATTGCAGGGTCTCTCGCACAAAGGGACCCTATATAAGGACTAGT
>MIZB01000071.1_pt1 | contig 24908 bp, 22 predicted proteins | sample 888171 | NCBI WGS metagenome assembly MIZB01 (sample SAMN05440186, study PRJNA335308) | marine metagenome | isolation source: marine water
CCATTTCTGCTTTTCAGTATTATTCAGATGATCTTTACCTCTAAGTACATGTGTAATACCTAAACGATAATCATCAATTGCTACTGCAAAATTATAAAGCGGCCATAACCTGTATTTAGATTTTTGTAACGGATGTGGATCTTCCACAACTCTAAAAGCTACAAAGTCTCTAAGTGCTGGATTTGGATCTTCTAGATTTGTTTTAATTACTACTATCCCATTTTCACCAGATAATAATGACTCGAATTCTTTTACTTGTACATCTGGCTTTCTATTTCTATCGGGATGAGCTTTCTTTTGCCTTTTCAGTTCTCTCCATTCTTCGGCGTCAGATTTAGTTACATAAGCTCCACCTTCAGAAAGGATTTTTCGAATATCTTCATAATAGGTATCAACTCTTTCCGACTGAATTATTACTTCATCAGCTTCAATACCTAACCATGCTAAATCTTCTTGAATCATATCATATGCATCTGAATCTATCGCATTTGGATTAGTATCTTCTAATCTCAGAATTAACTTTCCGTTATATCTAGTTTTATAATAATTATTCAATGCTAAGGCTCTAGTATGTCCTAAATGAAGCGGACCGCTTGGACCTGGTGCGAAACGTAGAACTACTTTATCAGCATTATTCAAGGCTGTTAACTCTTTAGTTTCTGCTTTTACTGGTTTTTTCTTCTTTGGAATATATGATTTTAAAGCATTAGCATCAAGTGAATTCACTTCAACAATAACTTCATCAATAACAGACATTAAATCTTTAGCCTGCGTACGGAATTCAGGATATTTGCCCATTGCTTTACCAATGACACTCTTAGATTTAGCTTCACCATATTGGGCTGCCTCAATTTTGGCTAGTTCCAAAAGCTTGCCTTTGATATCTGACACAATTACTGAAAGAAGGGGGGGTTTAGGCCTTTTACTAACTACAAAATCTTTTATTTACTCCTTTTGAATTCAAAGTTTGTGAAGTTAGCCTTAGCAGTAACTGTGATGTTTTTGTCAATAGGATGCATTGACATACCAGCCATGAATGGTTTGATGGATAGACTTGTCCCTGAAGAAGAGAAAACGTACTCTACTTTCGAAGTGTGGAATACACAAGGGAATTTTGCTCCAGATCCAAACCAAGACCAAGAAACTGTGACTAATGCTATAGCAGACATAGTAGCTGATCCTTTACAATTCCAAAAACCTCTACAAAATCTTTCTTGGGAAATTAATACACATTCATTTGTTATTGAAAGTGAATGGGAAGCAAAGTACGTCGAACTAACTTTAAGTGTAATCTATGAATTGATTGGAGGAAACCAGCCTGATGAAGGACCTGCAGGAACTCTAGATTTCAGCTTAACAGACCCTACTGGCGGCCAGCATGGAGAAGGATATGAAATTGTGACATGGAATAATCCTGTGAATGAAAGATTATTAGTTTTACCTCCAATATATGGAACTTGGACTATTCAAATATCTGGTTCTGGATTTGAAGGCGTTGGTGCTTTAGTTTACTCTGGAAATTATGATATTCAAGTTGAAAGTGAACAATTAAATTAAACTTTCTAATATTAGAATTAAACCAATTATTAAGCAATAAGGCGTAAAATAATGAAATTGCTGATTGTTAATTAATTTAAGAAGAATTTTAATAGAAAAGAAACTAGAGATAACTGAAGCAAGGAAACCTAAAAGAATTGAAATGAAACCAACCTCTTCCAATGTACTTCCTGCCTGATTAAGTTTAAGTAAAGTAGCACCAAGTATGGCAGGTATAAAAATTAAAAATGAGAACTTTGCAGCCTTTATTGGTTCTACTCCAAATATTCGCAGAAAAGAAATAGTAATACCTGAACGCGAAATACCTGGAAGTATAGATAATCCTTGAAAAACACCAATATAAAAGGCATGTAACGATGATAAGTCTTTAACATCTAAACTATGATTAATGTCTTTAGAATACCAAATAATTGTCCCTGTAACTATCAGGCAAGAACCTACCAAATACATTTTATCATAAAAACGGCTAATAATCTCTCCATCAAATAATAACCCGATAAATGCCGTTGGTATTGAAACTATTATTACTAGGAATACTACTTTTTCTTCATCCTTAAAATTATTTAGATTATTCAAATTTTTCAGTGTTGAGGGTATTGCACCTGCAAATTCTCTTATCTCATGACGTAAAATATATGAAACTACTATTAATGAGCCTAAATGTAAAATAACATCAAAAAGAATAGGAGGTTCTTCATCGAAATAGTGCTGAAATATGGCTAAATGGCCACTACTGCTTATGGGTAACCACTCAGTAATCCCTTGAAGTATTCCAAGAAATATTGCCATCCACCAGTCCATAACTGCCCAATCGTCATGTTTATTTAACCAACGGTTGAATATGTTCTAATGGTTGAGTCAAAAATACGATGTACAACTTGCTACAACGTCTTCAATACTGGCAAAGAAATGGGAACTAAAGCAACATGTCCCATGTGTGATTCAGCTGTACTTATAAACGAAAAAAATATTGTAGGAGATATTAAAAAACAAATTTCTGATTTATCAAGTAAGATTGGAAATGAAGTTAAAAAAGCAATTACTGGAAAAACTAAGGAAAAGTCAACTTTAACTGTAAAAGGGAAAAAATATGATAAAGAACTAATGGATCTAGTATTTGAAATTACAAAGAACAAAACTGAAATTAACCTTAATGATAGTAAGAAAATATTTTCTAAAGTTAAAGATTATAATGACTATACTGTAATTGAAAAACAGACTGTTGCACACATTCGTAAAAAATATAAATTTACCTCAGAGGCAAATAAATGGTTGAGGAATGAAATACGAAAAGAAGCTAAAACAAGGATAAAAGACAAAAGAGTCAAAGATCCAACTAACGAAGATTTTAAGGACGAAACACCCCTTAAAATGGCTTTTACTAATATAAAAGATGCATATACTTGGGAAAATATAAATAATCTTAGTGAAAAACCAAAAAGTAATGCTCAGTGGGCTGGAATTCTTCTTTCCATTGTATTTGTACTCGGACTTCTCTCTGGTGTAATGTATGGACTTAAGTGGAATAATCAAGAAGATCAATGGGATAATAATGGACTTTCATCAGTTCACGGTTCAGTAATTGATGAAAATGGAAATGCAATTGAAGGGGTGGCAGTTTATGGAGGAAACAAGCAGACTACGACAAATAATCAAGGTCAATATTACCTTTATGACTTACAGGGTGAGGAAATTAGCATTCTATTTTCAGTTGAAGGATACAAAGATGTCAGTGTCTGGATGGACATACGTTCGGGAAGTGCAAACATTTTAGAGATTGAAATCGAAAAGGGCGATGGAAATATTAAACTAGATTTCAGAAAAGAAATAGCTGAACCTTGGCCTCCAAATTATGCCCTTGCTCCAATATTTATGATATCTGCAATTATAACCTTAATGGGAAGTGCCGCAGCCCTTCTACAAGAGAATTTCAAGATTGCAATAACTGGATGCCTCTTTGGAATTATTAGCTACGGTTTCCTAATAGGTAGTATTCTGTCAGTCGTTGCTCTCGCACTTTTACTACTAGATTATCAAAAATTTAACAACACATGACCTCATGGAAAGTAATTGAAGAATGGAACCATATGGGCAAATGGAACAAAACAAGTTTTGTCCTTTTGTGGGGTTGGCTATCATTATTATTGTTTAGTCCCTATCTTATTGAGAGTGGAACTACCGGAGATTTAAGTGGTGTAGTAGGTAAATATGATAATAAAGAAATTATAGGAGACATGAATATTATAGCTAAAAGTGTTTATTACCTCGGCGATCTAAATTGTCACCAATTATCTCATAGATCCTATTCATATAACGATAACCAAATGTCATTTTGTGCTAGAGATACTGGAATATTTGTGGGTTTAGTCATAGGCTTCATGTATGCATCAAGAAAAAGAATAGTACTTACACTACCTCTTGTCATTGCTGCGCTGATTCCTATTGGATTGGATGGAACTATACAACTTTTAACTGACTATGAATCAACTAATCCTAAAAGATTGATTACTGGTTTAATTGCTGGAGCTGTAACTGGAATTGCAATCAAAATTATAGCTGATTCATTAGATAAAAAATAATTACCACTCAATCTCAGTATCACAAAACGGACATTTAGGAATCTGATCTGGAACTACCCTGTAGCACGTTTTACAAAGTCGGCCCGGATTATAAATTTTTTGATAAGCAAAAATAGCAACAACTGCCAATACAAATATTAACACTAAAACTACTGTAAATATCATAACTATCTCTTAAGCTCCTCTCCCACATATTGCTTCATAGATTTAGGATTTAAAGTGGTCCAAAAGAAATTAAAATCCTTCTGTGTAAAAGACCCAATCATTGCTAAAATACATAAAAATAATAATCCTCCAAGACCTGACAAGAAAAATAGCTCAAACCATCTGTCTACGGTAATGACTCCTTGTACTTGCCACATGACTGATCCTACTATTGTTGCAACTATCAATTGTACAAAAAAGTTAGATTTTGGCAAAATTTCTAAATATTTGTAGCTCAATAATCTTAAGGATAATCCGCCGACTATTTCAGATATTAATGCTGCATAAGCTGCACCCTCTCCCCCTAACCCAAATAAATTCTCTAAACCTAACTGAGGGATTCTTTTAGGAACTAAAACAAGCATTAAAATTATGCTTAAAATTGATGTTAGTACATTCAATATTGATGTTAAATCAGGGCGATCTGAACCTCGTAGAGCAATAGACCAGGGACGATTTAATACTCTCACTAGAGCCACTAAAGCTAAAATCTTCAATATATTGGAAGCTGGGATAAATTCTTTGCTAATAAATACTAAAATAATCTCGCTAGACCAAACCACAGTCATTACTACTAAGGGTATACAAACCATAGCCACATATCTCTCTGCATCATGTACCAGCGCTTTAATTTCATTCTCTTTCCTATTAGCATGTAAATTAGATATTGCTGGTAACAACATAGCTTCAATCGCTAATGCCATTGTTCCAATGAATAGTGCTATTCTTTGAACTCCAAAATAAAGCCCAACTTGATATTGTGTCCAAAAAATACCAATAAATATTTTATCAACATATTGCTTTAAAACACCAAAAACCGATGCTGCAGCAACTGGCAGCGCATAAACTTTGTAAGAGTTGAAAGTCTCAGCATCTGGTTTAGAAATAGGGAAATCTCTAAAGTACCAAAATGAGAGAAGGCCGATCACCACTATCCCTATAAGATAAGCTCGAGCCAGCCAGATAACGCCTAAGCCAGTTAAAGCTACTACAATAAAAATTAAAGAACGAAGGGTTGTACCTATTATGTTAGGTATGGCCACTCTTGCACCCTGTTCAAGACCACTGAAAGTCGCAGGCATAACTCCAACAATCAAAAATACAATGTAATAACAAACTACAGTTAACAGTAAACCTGGAGTTTGAATATCATAAATTTCTTTGTCCAAAAAACCGGTCCAAAACCAATAAGAGGTAATAAATGTAATTAACATTAATGAAATTAAAAAAAGTCTTACTGATAAAAAAGTACCAATACATTTACCTAAATCCAAACCTTCGCTAATTCGTTTTACATGAGCCATTTTAAATCCAAAAAAGGCTATGAAAGTAAATGAACCTACTAGACTAAGCGCAAAACTAAATTCACCTAGGACTGAAGCACCCATTTTTCTTGCTACAAACAAAAGTGCAACCCAACCAATTATGGCATTCACATTTTCTGCTGCAAAGAGAAGAGCTATCTTGCGTGAGGTTGCCATTGATACTGCACTGTAGATGGGATTTAAAGCAAGACCTCTTGGGGTGACTGTGAGCTCGAAACTAATTGTAGCTGGTGTTTTAGCACTGGATGATCTAAAAACTCCTAAAAGGAGCGAAAAGGGAATTGTAGGTGGGGCTGGAGTATACTCTAGCATTTCCTCTAGCTTTTTCATTGATACTGCATTAATTGCTGCAATAGGAAATGATTTTCCAGAAGATATTACCAAAAAGTTAAAAAATAAAATGATTGATCTTGATTGTGTTAAGGAATTGGACTACCCCACATTTCATTGGTCTGGTGAATACGTAGGTGATATGTCACAAGCAATTACACACAATACTGATTTTCAAATAAATGATCATTATGATTGGGAAATTAGTGAAAATTACGATAATGTTGTTTTCGCTCTTTTGTGTAACAATGACCCTTCAATACAAAATAAAGTTCTTAACCAATTAGATTCAAAAGTTGTTGCATTAGATACTATGAACTTGTGGATTGACATAAAGAAAGAAGAATTGAATCATGCCGTTTCAAAAGTCAACCTTTTGTTTCTAAATGATGCTGAAGCTCAAATGTATTCACAAGAGAATGACTTAGATAAGGCCGCTCAAATTTTGCTAAACAAAGGACCGGAATATGTAATTATTAAACGGGGTGAGAAAGGTGCAAATTTGTATGGTAAAAATACAAAAAAAGAAATACCTTGTTATGAAATAAGTGATTTTGTAGACCCCACTGGAGCTGGAGATACTTTTGCAGGAGCTTCTATGGGATATCTAGCAAAAGTAGGGAACTATGATTATGATACCTTAGTAAGAGCAATGTACTACGGTTCTGCTGCCGCATCGATTACTGTAGAAGGTTTTGGTACTGAATCAATAATGGATGCAACCTCTGAAGATGTAGAGAAACGATTTCGTAAATTGATTGGTGGGCCCGGCCGGATTTGAACCGACGACCGCCCGGTTATGAGCCGGGAGCTCCACCAGACTAAGCTACGGGCCCCGTGGCGCCGCTGATCGGATTCGAACCGATGACCGTCCGGTTAACAGCCGGATGCTCTGACCTACTGAGCTACAGCGGCACGGAATTGTTCCACTAAACTATGGTTTAAAACTTCTGCTATGGGCCAAGAATGTATTTATGGAGCGGTTAATACGCCTCAGTGTCCCTAGTAATTATGGTCAGAACAAGGCTAACTACTGGCGGTTTCGCTGAGCCTGTTGTTGCAGATACTGCAAAAAGTTTATCAAAAATGGGCCATCGCGTAATACTACTTGCGTGGGATAGAACTGCCCGAGGCGAAGAAACAGTTACTACTGATTGGGGAACTATATGGAAATATCAAGAAAAATGTTCTCTTAATAATCCACTCGCCTTCGCAAGAAAGCTTCCTGGATTTTTACGATGGAGCAGTTGGCAGATTCTAGCTTTTCAGAAAATAGAACAAAATATAATTTTACATTATCATGATTTAGATACTCTGATTGGGGGTGTATTCACATCTAAGTTAAGTGAGTTACCATTAGTTTACGACTGTCACGAAAACTACCCCGGGTTGGTAAAAGGGGCAATATCTCAGAGAGGGGCAAATATTTTACATAAAATTGAGGCATATCTGCTGAAATATTGTACCGGAATTATGGCTGCAGGGCCTGCAGGTTACGTCAGATTGAATGATATGCTAAAAATAGGAACTAACGCACCATTTAATGCAAATGAAGATGAAGCATTTAAGGTCCTGAGTAAGCCTCAAAGTGAATTTTTGAATTCGAGAATAACGAGAGTAGGGAATGCAAAAAGATTAGATTCATATCCTTTGACTCGAATTGAAAAAAGAAAGCGTAAAGACGAATTTCGGCTATTGTATATTGGAGTGTTAGAAAAACATCCTTCGAGAGGTATTATTGAAACTGCAATTACTGTAAATAAAATGAAAGGTATACAATTCGATATAGGTGGATTTGGAACGTTAGTTCCTACAATAAAGAGAATTTGTGAAAAGATGGATAACGTAAATTATATCGGTTCCATTCATCCTGATAATGTACCATTGCAGACTATTGAATCCGATGCTGTGCTAATGGCATTAGATCCTAAAAATGACAATAATAGAATGAGCGCTCCAAATAAGTTATTTGAAGCTATGTCGGCCGGAGTTCCTGTAATTACTTGCAAAGAACTTCTAATGGGGAAATTTGTTGAAAATGAAGAAATTGGTTTGACCTTTGAGTGGGGGAAATGGGATCGACTCAAAGCGGCAATAATGAAACTAGTTTATGATAAAGAATTGCAGGAGAAAATGGGTCGGCGTGGAAGAAAACTTGCTGAAAAAACACATAACTGGGGAAAATGTGAAGAAAGAATAGAATCTCTATACCGTTACGTTAAATTGAATGCAGTTAATCCTTCTTGATTGCTACAGGTTCAATGTCTACCTGCCTGATTAATCTGTAACCTTGATTTGATTCTAAGTAAGAGGCATTACCATTTAATTCCATATCAACTATGTGCGCTGGAAAATTAGCTCCTGATAAGGTATAAAGTCTAGGGCGGCCTGCAAACCTAGGATTAATCTCAGAAACTTTCTCACCCATTAAATCTACTGAAAAAATACCAACTGGGTTTTTGTCAATAATATTTACTGCTTTTTTAGCTACAGATATTATATTTTCTAAGTTAACCGTTTTAGCCAAACGAACATCCCCTGTTATACCTGTTGGTGAAATTGCTTCATGGATATAACCTAGTCTTTCCAACATGCCCATACCACATAACTCAGAATCTCTATTGTAAATTAAGGTAACATTATAATTCCCTCCAGTCAAATATTCTTGAGCTATCCAAGATGAAGAAAAACCTCTTTCCTTCCAGTATTCTATCCACATCCATCCAAATTTAGAATTTGAAACTACCAATGAACCTTTGCCTCCCGCACCTGTTTTCGGCCTCAACCAAACAATCTCTTCTGAAGAAATTGCATTACTAAGATCATCTTCACTATCTACATCAAAAGTCTTCGGAGCTAAATCTCCTATTTTTTGAGCTGTTAAAGATTTTGAAAGCAATATTTGAACTGTATCATCTGAAGGTAAAAATAAAGGTGACTTAATCTGGTCTCGAATTTTACTAATGAAACCAACCTCAAAATCGGGATTAGGAATTACAATGTCTATATTCTCACTATCTATAATTTCATTAATTCGATTAATGTAATCTTCACTACCGGCCCTAGGTGCACGAAAAACTTTATTGTAATATTTACAACTTTTACTAACTAGAGAAAAGTTATCTGCATCAGCTTCAGTTGCAAAAACATTAATTTTAGCTTGATTTAAACTAAACGCTAAATCCATTCCGATTGCCCCCGCTGCGCCAGTCAGTAATACATTAGCCATGTTTATCCTCTAAATGTCTTATTATTTATAATCTAAGTTTACTAAAAATTGAAATCTAAGACTTGCGTTTCAAATGTTTGAAGATTAACTGCAACAGCTCTACAGGGATCTGGCTGAAAACCCATCATTTTTTGATAATCTGTCTGAGATTGCCACGTACCTGGATTTATCATTAATACTCCATTAAATTTTTCAACTCCAAATGAATGAACATGACCTGTGACAAAAATATCAGGTACATCATGTATCAAAAGATGATCCTGCTTCTCGGGTGCTAAGGGTGTCTTTGCGCCATATATGGGAGCTAAATGTCTTCTTTTGAGGAGTTCTTTCATCATTCCCATTGGATCGTCGTATGATAGATCTCTGAGACTTACTAAATCATCTAAAGATTTGCCATGATAACACATTGCCTTTACTCCTGCTAAATCTAAAAGAACAGGATTAGCTGTAAATGTTAAATTATCTCCAAAATTCTTAATAACTTTGTCTGGAAGTGGTAATTGTGGTTCCATTAAACGAACTGCATCGTGGTTACCTGGCATTATTACTGTTTGAATTTCATTAGGTATCTTATTAACCGATTTGGATAACTCCGCATACTGTTCCCATACGTCAGTTATAGAAAGATCTGCTTCTTGGCCGGGATAAGAATCTATACCATCAACTGCATCTCCCGCAATTACTAAATATCCGGGATTGGGAATCCACTCTTTATGATAATCAACATCTCCATTTAACCATGAAATAAATTTATCCCATTCTTTTTCCTGAAATGTGCCACTTCCTAAATGAACGTCTGAAATAAATAAAGCAATATGAGGCTCTTCTGAGCGTGAGACCTCACGATATCTACCTAAATGGGGTCTTACTATTGGAGAATTTACAAATAATACATTTCCTTGCCTACTAAGTTTACCTGAAACTCCAATAACTTCATCCATCAATAAGTTAAGATTTTGTTCCGTAGATTCTTGAAGCATTACATTAATTCTTCCACTCTTATCTTCTAATGTCACACGCGTTCTTCCATTATTAAAGGTCTGAATATCTGCAACCATTCCAATAATCTTATTTTCTTCGTCAGGATTTAAATTAGAAGTATCTCTTAAGGCATCACGCATCGAAGGATCTCTACGTACTAATTTAGATAAATTATTGAATCTATCATTAAATAAGGAAACATAACTTTCTAACTTACCATCAGACATACTTTTTTGAATTTGTCTTTCAATTATGACTGGAGGAATTTCTGCAACTTTATTCCTTTCTATTGGTTTTGGAGAAGCTACTTTCTCTTCTTCAATTAAGTCTGATATCCCTAAGAATAATTTAGGTTCTGTCAAAGATGTAACTGTTTTCTCAAGTAATAATAATCCTTCAGGATGGTTTGAAATATGACTTACTAGCTCCGGAGAAGGCATTAACTTACGTTCTGAAAGCCAAGCAATTACTTCTTTCTCTTTTACTGACAAGAAGCATACAAATAGGGTATCAGATAAACCCTTTTGGTAGTATTTCTTGTATATCAAAAGCGATTATATATTATCAAGAATGGGACGGAAAAAAGAGGTATAAATAGTAAAAGAATTTATGAAACCTCCCGCAAGTTTATAGCCAGTTGGCTATATGCTAAGTTCCACTTATTGTGAATTCGATTAATATGGATAAGGAGCTAAACACGGCAAATCGCAACGTTTTCGACAAACTTATACACGATGAACGTATTTTCAAAAACAGAGAGTCTCTTTCTACATCATATGTGCCCTCTGAGTTTCCACATAGGTTTGATGAAATCAATGAAGTTGCGAATATTTTAAAAACTGCTTTTTACGGGTCAAGGCCTTCTAATATTTTAGTTTATGGACAAACTGGGACTGGAAAAACTGCTATTGCTAAATTCATTTGTAAACAGCTTAAAGAAAAGGCGGAAAATGAAAACGTAAAAATACATACTGCATACATAAATTGTAAGCAAACAAATACACCCTATGGAGTTTTAACAAACATTGGTAAAACCTATTCTGCAGAATGGGAAAAACAAATTCCTAACGCAGGATGGAGGATAGATAAGGTTTATTCTTCTTTAAAGGAAAAGGCTGATGAGAAAGGAGGTATTGCAATTGTAATTTTAGATGAGATTGATGCACTCGTTTCGAAAAATGGAGACGAAATATTATATCACCTAACTGGCTTAAATTCTGATTTAGATAATTCAAAGATATCAATAATAGGAATTTCTAATGATGCTAAATTTACCTCTTGGCTAGACCCTCGCGTGAAATCTCGGCTTGGAGAAGAATCACTGACATTTGCACCATATAATTCTCCGCAAATTGAGGACATCTTGATTCAACGTGCAAGAATGGCTTTTAATGAGAATACAGTCGATCCAATGGTAATGACTTACTGTGCCAGTAAGGCTGCGCAGGAGCATGGCGATGCCAGAAAAGCTATCGATTTACTTAGAATTTCCGCAGAATTAGCTGAAAGAGAAGAAAGAGAATTTGTTACGATGGACTATGTGAATAAGGCGCAGAATGTCATGGAAAGAGATCAGGTGAAGAGTATAGTTATTACCTTACCAATACAACATAAAGCTACTTTAGCAAGTATACTTCTGAATCAAGGGAATAATAATAACAGTCAACAAACAACTGGAGAAGTATATGGTACTTATACAAAACTTTGTAATAGCTATAATTTAGATGATTTAACCCAAAGACGAGTAGGTCATATTATTTCTGAATTGGACATGCAGGGATTAATTAATGCAAAAGTTGTTAATTTAGGAAGACACGGAAGAACTAAGTATATCGATTTAGCCGTAGATAAAAAACAATTATTAAGCATAATCAAAAATGATCCTTTTCTATCTGACTTGATTGAATCCATGACTAAACTGCAGATATCCACAACGAGTATGCAATCTAGACTACTCTAAGACTTACTAGCAATTCCTTCATTCCACCCTTTTTCCCAGCCTGCAGCTATTGCGCCTTGGAGTCCAGCATTGCGAGCTGCTTCTTTTGCTGAAGCAAGAATTCTTTCTCTTTCTTCTTTGGTTTCTTGATTATTAACTTTACTTGCAATTTCTTTAGCTTTGATTGTTAATTCCTGAGCTTCCGACCATAAGATACTTTTTCTTTCTTCAAAAACTTCTTCAGCTTCCTTAGGTGAAACTGACATTGCTTTCTGATAACCATTTTTTTTAGATTCATTATAAGCATCAACTTTCATACCAGTTCCCTTTGCCTTATCTTTAGTATACTTAGCCCAAGACAAACCTCTTGTTATTCCTGGCACATATTTCTTTATAAAATCAGGAATTTCGGAGGCAAAGTTTTCATCTGACATAACTTTACAATAAATGCTTACTAAAGAAAGTTAACCTTAATCTCTATAAGTATCTGGAAAGAACAAAAGTAAAACTGTAATTATTTCCAAACGTCCGAGCATCATTAGTGCCGACAATACCAACACAGTAGGATCGCTAAATCCATAATAAGTAGTGGAAGGGCCAATCGCCCCCACACCTGGACCTATATTGGCTAAACAAGATAACGATATCGAGACTCCGTCTATTAATGTTAATGAAGGTTCTAGAAATAAAGTTACTAAAGAACCAAAGAGAAAGATAATTATAAAAATAAAGAAAAACACTCCGACGTTCCTGAATAGGGATTCATCTAATACTTTGTCACCGATTCTCAATTTTATTATTGCACGCGGATGTATTACAAGAAGTAATTCTCTCTTTAATGCCTTAAACAAAAGCATGATTCTCACAGTTTTTAAACCGCCAGTGGTAGACCCTGCAGATCCACCCATGAACATAATTAATAGTAAAACAAAAAGTGACATTTTAGGCCATAAGGCATAGTTTGTTGTAGTAAAACCAGTACCTGTCAAAAGTGAAACTGTCTGAAATATAGTATGGCTAAAATTAGAATTAAAAGATTTATCTTCATTGAATTCTAAAAGTAAATTAACCAAAATCAGACTGGAACAAGAAAGAATAAGAAACAGGTAGACCTTCAGCTCTTCATTCCGTCTAAGTAATAAATATATATTTTTAAAACGGGATTGTATTGACTTAGAATTATCTTTAATATGGTTGAAAATATAATATAAAATAACAAAATTAACACCAGATATTAGCATAAAGGAAGTTACTATAATATCAACTGAGGCGCTATTGTAAGAACCAATTGAATCTATTCTTGGAGAAAAACCTCCTGTAGATACAGTAGAAAAAGAATTACATATCGAATCATATAAAGGAAGTCCTGCTAAATATAATAAAATTATTTCAGCTATCGTCAGAAAAAGGTATAACGTCCAAAGAAGGCGTGCTGTTTGTGCCATTTGAGGCTTAAGACGTGTAACTCCAGTTCCTGGCATCTCAGCCTGTAGCAGCTGAATTCCACCACCAAATAATCTTGAGAATACTATTGTAGCTAGAACTATAATTCCCATTCCCCCTAGCCATTGTGTCTGAGATCTCCAGAGTAGTAATGATTTGGGAGCATCAAAATAACCCTCCGAATATTGCTTTGAATTTATTACTTGATTTGGATCTGTAATCTCTAATATTGTAGCGCCAGTAGTAGTTAATCCTGACATTGATTCGAAAATTGCACCAGCAATACCAATTTCATAAGACATCAACTCAAAATTTTCAGCTGAATAATAGGGAAAAGCTCCCACTATCACCATAAGAATCCAAGCTATACTAACAAGAGCGAAAGCTTCCCTATTCCGGATATCTTCTTCAATATGGAAATATGTACTAAATATGAATCCAAAAATTAAACAAAAAACCATAGGTATAACAAACATCACAAAAATATCAAATAGATTTTCGCCTAGTATTAATCCTGTAAATATCGGAAATATAAAAGATAAACCAAAAAAAGCAATCAATGTCCCTGTTAAACTAAATATTAGACTAAAGCGCATTTAATTCTAATAGAAAAACTTCTCCACTTGAGGTAATTTACCTTTTAGAGTGAAAACAAGAACGTGATCCTCTTCCATGAAAACAAAATCTTCTTCTGGAAATAAAGCTTCGCCATCTCTATTAACCATAGCAATTAGTGTCTGGCCTGGAACTCCCAGCTTGTTAATTGGAATGCCTATATTTTGGCTATTCTTTTTTATTAAAAATTCCCGAACTGATGCTTCTCCACCTTCTAATTCTTCCATTCCTTCAATTTTATCTGTAGATGTCGCCCTGTTAACGATTGCATTAACTGTAACTCTTTTTGGATTAATTAGAGTATCAATTCCAGTATCTTGTACCACATATTCTAATTCTGTCTGATAAACTAAAGCTACTGTTCTTTTCGCACCTTCCTTTTTAGCTAGCAAACAGCTTAAAACATTCCAGTCCTCGCGATCTGTAGCTGCAACAAATAAATCTTCATAACGTATTCCTTCTTCTCTGAGGAAATGACGATCAGTAGATGAACCAACAAGAACTCTTACATTTTCAGGAAGTTCTGAACTAGCTTTTTCAGCTCTTAAGGGATCGGGCTCAGTTACGTATACTTCCACGTCTTTGTACCTAGAATCATTATGCACTTGTTTAGCTAAATTTAAAGCAATTCTACTAGTTCCTGCAATCATCAACCTTTTGATATTCCTTTCACTTGTTATTTCCTTTGGAATGCCTAATGAATCTGAAAGTTCTTCTAATTCACTATGTTCACTAAGAAGTATCAATATTCTATCTCTAGGCATCAAAATATCTTGTTCAGATGGTATGGTTACGCCTTCTTCTCTAGCGATTAAAGCAATACGGCAGTGTGGTGGAAGCTTGATATTTGAAAGTGGTCTGCCAACTGATGGTGAACTATCATTTAGCCTTATTTCTAATATTCGAAGCTTGCCTACTGAAAAATGTTCTAATCTAGTTAATGCAGGTCTAGACAATATTTGCCATATCCTATGCATAGATAACTCATCCGGACTAACAAAGGCATCTACTCCAAATAACTGTTGATGGTCATAATCTGAAGGTAAATCTATTATCTCTGGATTATTTAATCTGGCAATTGTACTACAACCCATTTTCTTAGCTAAAGAACAAGCTACTAAGTTTACTACATCTTTCCCAGTAACTCCAATAAACAAATCAGCTTCTTTGATAGAGGCCTCTTCCATTAAGAATTTGGCTGAAGCTGCATTACCTTCAAAAACCTGTGCATCGAGTGTTTGGGCTCTTTTGACTGAAGAAGGATTTGAATCAATGAGTGTGACTTCATGGCCTCGGTAGACTAAATCACGACCAACTCTGAATCCAACTTCACCAGCTCCTGCAATTAGAACTCGCATACATTATGTTGACAGCTAGGGTTTTTAAAAGCTCTCGTTCTATTTTTTGGTCTCTTTTTCTAAACTTTTTAAACCTAAATAAAGCCCAAAACCAAAGAAACCTGAGATAATGGTACCTATTATGGATAATGCGTCAAAGTCTTCAAGCACTTGTAACAAACCTAAGTTAGGAGATACTCCTTTTGAATCATAACTTTCCTTCCAAGGCCAGAGTGTCGCTAAAGATCCGAGCATCAATCCTGTAAGAACTGACATTACATCTTGCTTGTAGTTCAGTAACATAAAATTCATTAAAGGTACGAATGTAAACAATCCCAGTAAACCTCCAAATAGAAAATAAAAAATAATGTTAAAATCCAAATCATGTACTGCATTAGCTATCGTCGTGTATTGTCCAAGCGTCAAGAGAACGAGTGCACCACTGATTCCTGGCAATAACATCGCCGTGAGTGCAAGTGCACCGCCAAGTACTAATACATAATGACCTCCATCACTATTTAATGATAAATTAGTGTAAAGTAAAACTAAAATAAAGCCAATAAAACAAAATAAATAACGGATAGTTGTACGAACCTTTACTCTTTGCCAAGGTTCATTAACACTTGATAATACTAATCCAAAGAATAGCGCAAAAATAAAAGGTGCCGTAGAAGATTTAAGAAGTAAACCTTCTTGATTTTCTGAACCTACCAAAATCTTCGTAACTACGTAATAAGAAACAATCATGCCCATGCCTAGCGTAAATAAAAATAGGAAAGATTCAATAAATTTATCAAAAGATTTAGAAGGAAATTGGTTCTTAAAGAAATTTAAGAACTCTGATAATGAAAAAATAAGCTTATTATAAATCCCTAATATCAAAGCTATAGTTCCTCCACTAACTCCTGGGACTGCATCAGCCATTCCCATTAGTAATCCGCTGCGAAAAGTAGAAAAATCAAATTTAACTTTACTAGCCATTATTTGCCTCGGTAATAATCTATTTTGGCAGCTATGGCTACCTTCGAGGCTAAAGTACGCGTTACTTTGCCTTTAATTTTCCTTTGAACACCTTTCACTGAAGGATGTTGGTATAGTATCCCATGCTTAGGAGGTAAAGAACCATCGGACATGTGTCTGAATAATGCTTTTTCAGCCCCTAATAATTGTATTGTTGATGAAGGAAGACGTGCAAGTTTTGCTAACGAACCTGCGCAAGAAACCAATCGAACTGTTAACTGAGAATCTAAGAGTTTGACCATTTCTGGAAAAACTTTTGGAGCCTCTTCATCAATATGGGCTGATAACGTTTCCATTAAATTCTGAAGTTGGAGATACGTGGTTTTAAGATTCTGAATCGGAAAAGATAAAGAAGTTTTACTTAGTAACTTATCAACGGTATATCTCGGCTCTCCGGTAGTATGTGAGTACCAAGTACATAATCTTTCAGAAATTAAATTAAGACTCGTATGAGCATCATCTAATGCCTGAATAGCTTGAATCAAATGCTTATCTAAAGTCAATGAATCTAATATCTTCCTCTCAGTCTGAATTATACTTGCTTTCCTCAAATACTTGATATCTATCTCTGGGATTTTCTCTTCGAGATCATAATATTTAGAATCTTCGAGCACTAGAAGTACGGCATTTATCTGCCCATCACCTGCAGTTACAGATTTCAAACTAAATTAACTCCTAAAATTTCTTTTTACGAATGAATGAAAGAAGGGAAATAATTAGTATTGTACTAACTAAACTTAAAGAAGGTAGAGGTGAATCTTCTTCTACTTCAGCTACAGTATCGTCAATTAAATCCGACTTCAGAACTGAGAATGGTAAACTAAGCTTTACTGATTTAGAAGAATCACTGCTCAATGTAACATTAAAAGTACCGGCTGTATCTGATGCTGCTTGAGTAACTGGTGGACGGACTTCAATCATTATTTCCTCGTAACTTCCAGGTTCTAAGTAAATTGTTTCTTTAGGTAAAGTAAACCAAGACGATCTTTTCCCTTCCATTGCCAATGATAATGTTTCAACCGTATTTCCATTATTTGTAATTAAAACCTTGAAATTACCTGAGATACCTGCTGTAACATCTCCCGCTGTTGTTTTTAATTCAACATCGACATTTGCCTTTTCCTCAACAAATACTGTGAAAACTATTGTAACCTTTTGTTGAGATTGATCGGATGATACTGTAGAAGTGATTGTGCTATTGCCTCCAAATACATTGACTGGAACTTTAACATTTAAATAAACTGTTTTTGATTCTAAAGGCTGTAACGTAAATGAGGATTCAGTATATGTTCCAGTCCATCCTGAAGGCAATACTGGTGAAGGCAAATTAATGTAATCTACATCATTACCCATGTTCTTAACAGTTAATTGGAAAGGTATTGTATCTCCAGATTCTCCGGTTTTAGAATCGGAGGGAGTTTCAGCTGTGAAAACATATGTTGGATTAGTTATTACTTTGAAGCTATCATATGCCTCAAACTTATTATTTAATGAAGAAACACCCACTAATTTCAATGAAATACCATTAACATTAGCTGGCTCAGTCTCTAAGGTTGTTATCTCTAGTATGAAATCTGAAGTTGCACCCTTAGCAATGTTCAGTGAATTAAGGCAATTTCCACTAAATAATACACAATATGTCCATCCATCTGGCAAACCATCTACACTAAAGTCGATTTCTTCATTTGCGTTTGCATTGTTAGTTACTGTAACTGGCAAAACATGAGTGAATCCAGGGTCACCTGTCGATTGACTAGGCACTACATCTATTGCAAACTCTGCATAATATTCTACTTTAACTGATAACTCAAGTGTGACAACTTTAATCCCCGATGAAGATAATTTAACATGTAATGTAAAATTATAATATCCTGGATTTTCGTCTGACGGTATTTCAAAAGGAAGAACAAATTGCTCTGCACCACCATACGGATCTAAAGACTGAGTTTCGAAAACTAAAGTATCCTCGAAATTCCAACCCTCTGGAACTTCAGAACCCTTACTAAATTTGTAGCTTTCATAACTATTGCCATTATTTGTTATAGTTATGTTAAACTGATTATTTTCTCCAGGATACATTACTGGCACTAACGATGACGTAACATATTGATTAAATACTGTATTAACTTTTGAATTAATATCTAAATTTGCTGCTGCTGAAGAATCATCATGTGATACTGCTGTGATAATGAAAATAGCTTCATCTGTGTTTCTTGCAGATGAAGGTATTTCTACAAAGAACTGAACATCTTCTGAATCTCCATCATCAAGGTCTTGAATTACAGATTTACTCAATGATACAACCCAAGCATTACATGAATCACAAACTTCGAACATTAAATTAATATCATCTGGATCAGTTCCTGCATTTGTAACTGAGACTGTATATGTTAATGTTGAACCTGGGTTGCCACTCATAGTATCTTCTGATGTTGACAAAGACACTTCTCGCATTGGTAATCTTACCGAAGTGTTAACAACTAACTCATCTCCAAATTGTTCCCTATTCTTTGAATATATGTTAATTTTTGTTAATGACCAGTCGTTTTCTTCAGCATACTCTGGAGAAGAGACACTTAACACAAGACTATAAGATTCTCCTGAACCTAAATTATCTATCTCATGTTGACTTAAATTGGATGACCAACCTTCTTCAGAAACGTCCTCAAATTCCAAATTAAAAGAATCTGTTTCGTCACCATTATTTGTAACTGAAATATCATAAATAATCATCCCATCTGGAATTACTTGCTTAGATTCTGCATCTGCCAATATATCTACGGCATAAGTGCGACCGTCTTCAACAGTTGTATTAGATATTGCAAAACCATAAATATAATCATAATTCGTTTCAGTCACTTTAGCAATAGCTTGAATTTCAGCATATTCATCAACTGCAGCTGTATCTGGAACAGTAACATTAATAGTAAAATCGTGACTTGAATCTATTTCTAAAAAGACTGACGAAATACTTGTAACTGCAGACCAATCTTTTGGCAGATCTCCTACATCTAGAGCAAAAGTATCTGCATTGTTTCCCACATTTGTTATAGTTACAAGATACTCTGCAAAGCCACCTCTTTTAGCCTCTTTTGAATCTCCTGACTTCAACTCAACATCAATTGCATAAGTCATGTCTATATCTATAAATTGTTCTATTGTATCACTAGCTGAAGCATTTTGAGAACTGACTTCCAATGTATATTTCATTTGTGAATTATCGTAAACATTTTGAACTGGAGCTTGAAAAATAAAATTAACATTCATTTGTTGTTGTGAGTTAACTGAAACATTGGCATACTCCGATTCAGCGAACCAGCCTGCACCATCATCTTCCCACGTTACGTCTAAGTCATAAGTATCATCCATAGTTCCTAAATTAGAAATTACAAAAGTAATATTTATGATTTCATTACGAGTGATTGATTCATAACCTGTATCTTCTCCACTAAACTCTATAGCAACATCATAAGTTGAACGTGAATAATCTAAGATTACACCTGATGAAAACTGAGAATCACTAAGTGTAAACGTGCCATTGACTCCAGCAAGAGGTGTTGCCAAAATTATGGCAATTAACGAAACAAAAAAAGAATTTACGCCTTTCTTCATGGTATTCATTAGAGTAGAAAGTTTATATAATTACTTACTGTCTTCATCAAGCTCTTTTTCTATGTGCTTAGTAATTGTTTTAACTTCTTTTTGAAGACTATTTACATCGTCTTTAAGCCTAAGCATTGATACTTCAAAAGGTGTGAAACCTTGTGTCGATAATGTTCTCGTAGCTATAAACATCCCGAGCAAAACTCCACCTAAAACTGCTGCCAAGGACACAGTATAAACCGAAAAGGCATAAAATGTCAATAGAGAACTTACATCAAATTGAATGTAGCCAGTTAAAAAAAGTATCAAATAAATTAGAAATGAAACCACAATACCAACAGTTGCCTGATATGCAAGTGGTGCTTTGGTTATGTTCATTGTCTATAATTTAGAGGAGTACTATAAGGCATTTTCCATTCTTTTTCTTCTTCTTCTCCATTATTTAAAATAATTGCATCCAATATAATTTTATCCTCTGTAGATTCTGAGCTGATTCTAATTTTGCAACTTAATTCCCAAAGAACCTTAGATAAATCTGCCTGAAATGTAAAAAATACATAATTATCTATATCTTTAGTCAAGTTATCTATAGAGACCTTTTTTTGGTGACTAAATACAGAAGATAAAGTATCATTTCCAAAACTAGAAACTATTGTAAAATTACCCATTTTAGTCCTAGGTATCGTATACAAATAAATCCAGTAATCGTCACCGTCTGAATCTATTTGGAAAGTTACTATTGTTCTATTTGGTGTTGAATCTGTACATCCTGTAAGAGAAGCCGTCAACAAAATCATCGTAAAAAGAACACTACGAAACATAATTTGCTTTATCAAAAGGGGGTAATAAGGATACTCTCAATAAGGGGCATTCGTAAGCCATTTATGTCTACCACTGCATTTAGATTGATTTCTATTGAAGCAAAAAGTCACCGTAAAGCTGCAAGACAAAAAGAATTGCAAATTAATCATAGCACCACTATTCTATCTTCAAGAATGAAAAATGAGACTCAATTAAATGTCGAAATAAGATATTCAGTTTCATATGGCCTTTTAGGAATGGTACAACTGGATTGTGAGGTTTTATATTCAAATGAAGATCGGAATTTAATTGAAACAGCACAAAAAAAATGGGAAAGTGAACATAAATTACCTGAAAAATTAACTGCTGAATTATATAATCGAGTATTAGGTGAAGGTTCATTTGAGGTTCTTAATATTGCTAGAAAACTAGGATTACCACCTCCATTCAAAGTAGAAGTTCCTCAAGTTAAAATGGGAAATAATAAAAGCATTAAACCTAATACAAATAGTCCTGAAATTGCCTAAAATGCCCAATATTACATTTATTTGTCCTAATTGCAATAAGGAAGGGAAAATTACATTAATGGGAGAAACTGATGGCAACTTTGAAAAAAAGTGTACCGAATGTAAAGCAATTATTGAAATAGATGTTAAAAGTAATAATTTAATTGCTACGGAGTTGAAAAATAAGACTAATACTAAACAAAAAGTTCCATCTGATTATAAAACATATAATTTTCAAGAAAAAGAAATTGAAAATAAAGAAAAAACCTTTTGGGTTAAAATTATTTCTTTTTTAATTTTAACGGCATCAATAATGGGCCTAATGACTGGAGGATCACTTTACTATGCACCAGAACAATTTAGTGATTCTGAAGAAATAAAAATCTACATAGTAATTGAAAATAAGACAAACTTTATTGATTCAGCTACAATTTTAATAGATAATAAGGAGATAAACCAGACCTATTCTGGAAATGGAACGTATGTTATCAATCTAAAACCTGGCAAATACAATGTTAAAGTTAGTGCTGAAAAACACCGGACTTCCATTATGAATGTATATATCCCACCACAAGATCCTGATTTAAGTTTAATTGACTACAGTTCAGGGCTTGAAGGAATCAATAGCTTTACCTTTTTTCTAGAAAATGGTGAGGGAAGTGTAGAACAAGATGAAAATACCTATCTTAAGATGCTAAACTGGTGTCCTAGTCTAATCATCTTATTTTCATTAATAGGATTGTGGGGGTCATGGGTAACTTATAATCTGCAATCTTACAAAAATGCTCAAATTGGAGCTTTTTTTTCCGTAATGGCTATGGGGTTTTTGGTAATTGGACCTTTACTTGGAATTATTGCCCTAATTCTTCTTCCAAAAATAAAAAAAGACTTCACCGTTCATTTTAAAAAGTAGACATCTAAATTATGAAGGTGACACTAAAGGCAGGCCTAGAAATTCACCAGCAACTGAATAGTGGAAAACTATTCTGTAATTGTGATGCTAATGAAACTGGAAAAGATTTATTATTCAAAAGAAAACTTCATGCTACATCAAGTGAATTAGGTGATGTGGACATTGCTGCTAAAACTGAACAGATTAAACTATTTACTTACTATAATAAAAGTTGTAATTGTTTAGTTTACACTGATGAAGAGCCCCCAAGGGGGCCTAACAAAGATGCTGTAAGAATAGCTATGCAGTTTGCTAAGCTAGTTGATGCAAATATTGTTGAAGAAATGTATTTTATGAGAAAGGTTGTCGTAGACGGATCAAATACTAGCGGATTTCAAAGAACTGGATTAATCGCAACGGGTGGTAAAATTGAATATGATGGTAAAATACTAGAATTAGATCAACTGTGCCTCGAAGAAGATTCGTGTAGACATGGTGATGAAAATGACGAATATTTACTAGATAGGCTTGGCGTACCGCTTTTAGAAATAACAACAAAACCGCAACTGAAAGATAGTAAAGATGTGCAAAAAGCTGCTAAGGCAATTGGAAGACTTCTTAGAGCATGTAATGTTAAACGAGGACTTGGAACTATAAGGCAAGATGTTAATGTCTCAATTAATAATGGTCAAAGAGTTGAGCTAAAAGGATTTCAAGATTTAAGTTCAATGCCAAAAGTAGTTGAAAATGAAGTAATAAGACAAACTAAGCTGAACTCAATTGAGAAAGGAGATATTGCTCAAGCCACCATAGTAAATGAATGTTTTAATAAGAAGAAAGATTTTGCACTCGCTCTAAAAATACACAGGTGGAATGGAATCCTAGGAACAAAAAAATCACCTGAAAACCATGTAAGAATGGGAAGAGAGTTATCAGATTATGCAAAAAGAGCTGGAATGAAAGGAATTATGCATAGCGATGAACTTCCAGATTATGGAATTAGTATCAATGAAACTAACAGTATAAAGAGCAAACTTGAATGTAATGAAGATGATGCATTTATTCTAATATTTGGAAAAGAAAAGATGGTTAGAAATGCTATGGAGATTGTTATCGAAAGGATAAAAACACAAGGAGTGCCTAAAGAAGTTAGAAAAGTTACTCCTCAAAATCTTACAAGATATTTGAGACCGATGCCAGGAGCCTCTAGAATGTATCCTGAAACTGATATCGCTCCATTAAAAATTAATAATATAAAAGTGTCCAAGCCTAAGACATTAGATCAACGAGAAAACGAATTGCCACTTAATAAAGAAGAATCAAAACAACTAGTAAGTCGAAATCTTGATAAGCAATTTAATAACTTAAATCAAAAGTATAATATCCCTCAATTAGTATCTCGAATTTTATTGCATATATTGCCTCAATTAAAAGCTGAAGGTGAAACTATCTGTAATGATGATGTAGATAAAGTAATGAATTTGTTTGTGGAGGGTGCTATTGTCAAAGAAGGAATACCTAACGCACTTATTCAATCAAGTAATAATGAGGAAGTAAAAACAAATAGTGGAAATATTGATAATGAAGTTAATGAATTTATCGATCATTTAATCAGTGAAAAAGAGGAATTTATAAAAGAAAATGGCATGAGGGCAGTTGGTGCTTTAATGGGACCCGTAATGTCTGAATTTAGAGGGAAAATGGACGGTGGAGACATAAACAAGCTGCTTATGGAAAAAATTAAGGAGAAGTTATGATTAAAGAGGCATTGATTCTAGCTGCTGGAAAAGGCACCAGAATGTGGCCCTTAACCGAAAATATTCCTAAGCCTTTATTGCCATTGTGTGGAAGAACAATTATTGAACATCAAATTATCTCATTGAAAAATGTTGGAGTAGAAAGAATTAACATACTGATTGGCCACCGAATGAAAGAGATCTCTGATTTACTTGACGATGGAAGCAAATATGGTGTTGAAATTAATTACATTGTTCAAAGTGAACAGAAAGGTACTGGACATGCAGTGTCTCTAGCTGAAAAACATATGAATGAATCGTTCTTTTGCTTAAATGGAGATACTTTGATTGATGAACTAAATTTGACTTTATTAGCTGAAAGAGAAAAGGAAATGGCCATGATGGTAACTACCGTCGAAGATGGGAAAAACTTTGGAGTAGTGAAAAGTAAGAAGGGAAAACTTATTTCCATTGTTGAAAAGGGAATAGATGGAAGAGCATCAATAAATGCAGGAATATATTTATTTAACAAAAAAATATTCAATTCTTTGAAGTCAATTAATAAATCTATTAGAGGCGAACTCGAACTAACTGATGCGCTTATCTTAAACGAAATAAGCACAATCGAATATCAAGGCTTCTGGAAAGATATAGGTTCTCCTTGGGATTTATTGACTGCTAATGAAGTACAAATAGAAAAAATAAAAAATGAAATACACGGCACCATTGAGGACAATGTAAATATTAATGGCGATATTTATGTTGGGAAGAATACAGTTATAAAATCTGGAACATATATTGAAGGGCC
>MIZB01000332.1_pt1 | contig 24850 bp, 23 predicted proteins | sample 888171 | NCBI WGS metagenome assembly MIZB01 (sample SAMN05440186, study PRJNA335308) | marine metagenome | isolation source: marine water
GACATTTTTTATTATTGAGTCAATGTTTTTTGAAAATATCTAATTTTGAGACTTCACTTTCCTTCGTAAATAAATTTATAGATAATAATCCTAGTAATATTGAAGGCTTTTTGACTGGTGGGTGGATTTCTTTTGAACTGGAAGATTACAATAGAGCAATCAATTTTTTTGATATAGCCTTAGGATGTGATACATTGTGTTCTGAAGCACTATATGGTAAAGGTTTAGCATTGAAGAAAAAAGGAATGTCCTATGATTCCTACCAACATATTCTTTCACAGATTGATAAGGACTTAACTATCTAGTTAATATTTCATTAAATACTTCTTCTACATCTTTAGAAACTTTTTCCCAAGAAAAAAGCGCCTCAACCCTCTCTCTCCCTCTTTTTCCCATTTCGCGAGCCATTTCTGGAGCGCCCCATATTTTTTCGAGAGCTTCAGCAATCGCATTGGGGTCTAATGGTTCTACAATATAACCCTCTTTTTCAGATATAACATCTCTCACTCCAGGGATATCACTTAGAATAAGAGGCTTGCCAGATGCCATTCCTTCAAGCCCAACTATCCCAAATGCTTCCAATCTCGAAGTAGAAGGTAAGATAACAACATCCGTTGCAGAATAATAAGATGGTAACCAATAATCGTCAACAGGTCCAACAAAAACTACTCTTTCATTCAGGTCCAATTTTTTCACTAGGTCTATTAGCCATTTTTTATAAGGTCCATCTCCTACAATCAATAATTTACCCTTACGAGTGTAACTTAAACTTCTAATTAGAATTCCAATTCCTTTATGAGGGACTAACCTTCCAACAAAAAGAGCCAAAGGATCATTTCCAATAGAATATTTATCTCGGATAAGTTCGCCCTTGTTTTCAAGGTTGAATCGTTTTATGTCTACGGCATTTGGTATGACGGTTACATCCGTGTCCCATAAAGTACGAGATGTAGTTGCATAACTTTCAGTTGTAGAAATCACACGATCGGCCTCTTCTAAGGAGTACTTACCTAGGAAGTTTTGGTAAAAATTTACAGCAGTATTTCCAAATATGCCTTTTAGTTCTAAATCACAATGATGCGTTACAACGAAAGGTTTTCCGGCTTCTTTAGCGCCCTTAGCAGCAAATCTTTCAGTAAAAGGAGGAGGTGAATGAACATGTATAATATCAGCATGCGTTCTTCTAACAAATTGCCTTATTGATGTCACGATGGGTGTATTGTACATATTAATCCATTGGGGTAAGCGAGTTATTCTAATTCCATTAAGAGTCTCAGTTTCAGGCATTCGACTATATCTTGATGTTACAACTTCTACATCATGCCCCATTTTTATCAAATTTTCAGAAAGGCCTAGTACGTGAGATTCTACACCGCCAAAGTGGGGGAAAAAATATGGAGTTACTTGAAGAATGTGCATTATATTATCAAACTTTTACTTTCATATGTGCCAGAGATTAGAGCATTTGGACCAATTTGGGTTTCGCTTCCAATAATGGTGCCCGAATTTATAGATGCATTAATCCCGGTTGCAACGTTATCTCCCATGATTACTCCTAATTTTCTTCTAGAAGTATTCGTACGTTTACCCTTGTGAATGACATGTATTTCTTCTTTATCCAATCTTAAGTTAGCAACTTTAGTTCCGGAACCCAAATTACAGTTTTTTCCTATGATTGAATCACCCACGTAATTATGATGTGGTGCTTTTGCGCCCTTAAATAAGATTGAATTTTTAATTTCGGAAGAAGCCCCTACTTTATTTTCTCCACACAATACCGTTCCTTTTCTAAGATAAGCGTTAGGTCCGATTATACAATTTTCACCTATCCAAAGTGGTCCTTCAATATAAGTCCCAGACTTTATTACTGAATTTTTACCTAAGTGTACATTGCCCTTTATACTTACATTATCTTCCACGGTACCTTCAATATTATTCAGAATGTGATCAATACAGACTTCATTAGCCGTTAGTAAATCCCATGGAGATCCAATATCTTTCCAGAATCCTTGATAATTAACGGTATATATTTTATTTAATTTCAAAGCGTCCGTTAGTTCTAATTCACCCCTAACAGATCTCTCAATAGATTTCAAAGACTGGAATATTTTTTTATTAAATAGATATATTCCAGCGTTTATTGATGCGGGCCCTTTGATACCTTTCTCGATAATGGACTCAAGAATACCATTTTTCGTTTGAACCGCACCGAATTTTTCACCGTCGTCAACATCAGTAATCATCATAACCATACTGCCTTTTTGTTTGGATAATAAATTTAAATTTTCCTCATTAATTAGAGTATCTCCATTTAAGCAAAAGAATGCTCCATCAATGTGTTTCTCAGCTAAAGAAACTGCGTGCCCGGTACCTTTTTGCTTGTTTTGAACAATGTAATTAATTTCAACACCATATTTTCCACCATTCCCAACTAAATCAGAAATTTCTTTCATTCTATGTCCAATTAATATATTTATTTTCGCTACACCAACATTTCTTAATGCTTTAATTTGGTATTCAATTATTGGGTTGCCACACAAAGGAAGCAACGGTTTTGGATAGGTCTCAGTTAAGGGCCACATTCGGCTACCTTTTCCCGCAGCTAAAATTAGAGCTTCCTTAATCACAGAAGCTCCTTAATTTTTTTCATTAACATTTTGTTTATGTCTCCGCCATCCATTTTCCCTCTAAATTCTGACATTACAGGACCCATTAAAGCACCGACAGCTCCCATTCCTCTTTCCCTTATGAATTTTTCTCTATCTTTAATTAAATTATCTACAAATTCTTGAACTTCATTGTGTACGTTTCCACTATTAATTTGGATTTCTTCATTGTTACTTGATTGAATTAGCGCATTTGAGATGCCTTCTTTAACAAGTTTTCCATCTTTAAATAAGTCTAGAACTTTTTCTAAATCACTAATTATTATACTTTTCCCATTGTCTTTCAATTGCGGTAATGTATGTAGTAAAATACGGGAGATTAATTTTGGTTGTTCGTATCTATTATTCAAATAATTAAACTGTTCGTCTAAATCTCTATTTACAAGCTGTTTTGATTCCTCCTCATTAAGTGGTAAGTTCTTCTCTCTTTCATCTAGTGTTTCAGGTTTTGGTACTTTTATGTTACTAATTTTTAATGGTGCAATATCAGTTTCAGGGTACATCCGTGATGCGCCAGGCATTGGTCTTAAATATGTGGTAAGATTTTCAGGAGTAACTTTTCTTACTTCAGCTGGAACCCCATTAGTTTTAATTCTTTCAATTACCAGATTCATTGCATTTTCAACTTTTTTTTCTTCACCAAACATGAGAATGAATGCATCATTTTCTTTGCATTTGAGCGTTCTTTTGATTTTATTTGTTTCGTCGTCGCCGATTCCGTAAGCTGGTAACTCGTCACTGTGCATAATTCCCTTCATTCCAGCTCTTTTAGCGTAATTAGCAAGTTCTTTACCCATCCGTACATGATTATTCGGAGAATTCTTATTCCCTAAAATACCTTTCCAGTTATCTATTTTTAGGGCTAGAGCAAATTCTTTTTTATTTTTAAAACAATCATTTACGATGGTTACTCGGCCAATATCTCCTTTCTCAATCTTATTCAGATTAGTCTGTCTTTTCACTTCATTTTCGACTACCTTAGGCATCGAGCTTAAGTCTTGGAATCCTTTCAATTCAACTCTTTGTCCATTATTTACTGAAACATTCACATCTTGCCTAATTGTCCCGAGTCCCCGCTTAACATTACATGCTCTGAGCAGTCTTCCAATCGCCTTTGCAGCGCTTTGCACATCTTTACTATCATTCAATTGAGGTTTAGTAGTAATTTCTAAAAGAGGAATTCCAAGCCTATCTAGCAGATACTCGTGATTTTCGTCTCCATGCCTACATGAATCTTCTTCAAGACATAACTGGTCAAGTTCAAGTATTTTCCCATCGTATTCAATATTCCCTCCGGTTGCTATTAGTCCTGTTCTTTGAAATCCACTTGTATTTGATCCATCTACTACCACTTTCCTCATGAAATGCATTTCTTCAACAGCTTTTGCTCCGACCAATTTAGCAAATTGTAAGGCAATTTTAACAGCATCTTTATTTGGTCCTCTTGGAGGCTCTTCATCAGCATAAATTAGACAGTTACAGCTTTTATTATAATAAGTAAACAATTTAATTTGTTCAGTTTTTGCAGCGATATCTACTTCTCCCATCTCACTTGAAGTAGCATGCAGTTTTCTCTTAAACAATAAATCTTTTCCAGTCTCATTAAAATCACAATTGCAAAATAGTTTTCCACTGTTTAATTGCTGATGAATTTCGAGTCCTGCTTTAAGCGCCACCTTCTTAACTCTGATATCTACTTTTTAAAATGACCGGTGAAATGTTTTTTTATTTTTGGTAAGAGAACTAATGCAATAATTCCTAATAACGGCCCTATAATCAAGAATCCCATAGCCATTATTGAAAAGAAGGCTCCGATTTGAGCATTTTTATAAGATTGTAAAGTGTATGTAACCCATGATCCCCAAACACCTATTGACGAAAATAGTAAAATTAGAATTGGACACCAATTAAGCATTTTCAGATATGTATTCTCATCTAGAGAAATATTTCCTTCACCTTCTTCAAGTTCAAAGGTAAAACGATTAACTCCTTCAAGACCTGAACTGTAATCAATTAAAGTTAGGTCTGAATCTTGTGGAGGGATATAAACATTCATAATAGAGGTTCGATGTCTTTCAGCACTTACTTTAATTTCATATTTTCCAGGTTTCAAGTATACGTTATACGTTCCATTTGCCGAATATGTCTGATTAGTTTCTTTATTATCTATAAGTATTACAGCATTATTCACATAATCAGTTTTATTTTCAATAATCAAGTATATTTTTATATCCTCAGAATCACTGAATTGTTCGGGTGCATAGTAAAGAGAACCTCCAGTCATTAATCCCATTATTGATGCGCTCAAAATTAAAAAAGAAATTATTTTAACCCAAAAGCGAGTTTCTTTCTTTTTTACATCTTTTTTTTTAAAATCGTATTTTTCGTAGTCTCTAGGAACTTTATTATTAGTTTTTTGTTTGTATTTTTTCTTTATCCTATTTTTCTTTAATTCATTATTTTCAACAGTTAATTCAATAGTAATTCCACATTCTTTACATTTTCTTTCAAAGACTCCCTGGTCCTCTCCCATTAGCGTAATTTTATTACTTTTATTACAATTTGGACAATTGAAGCTTATATTTGGCATTTTTAGGCTATTTCAGGGCTGTTTATATTTGGCTTAATATTCTTACTTTCTCCCACTTTAACTTGTGGAACTTCAATTTTAAACGGAGGAGGAAGTCCTAATTTCCTAGCTATATTTAGAACTTCAAAAGACCCCTCGCCCAAGACTCTATTATACAATTCACCAGTCATTTTTTCAGGTAGTTTATGATTTTTTTCCCACTGACTTTGTGCAGATTTAATTACATCATTTTTTTTACCAGAATACGTAACTTCACAATCTAATTGTACCATACCTAATAAACCATACGATACGGAATATCTTATTTCTACATTTAATTGATTATCGCTTTTTATTCTTGACGATAAGATCGTCGTACTATGGTTAATTTGCAATTCTTTTTGTCTTGTAGCTTTACGATGACTTTTTGCTTCAATAGAAATTAATCTAAATGCAGTTGCAGGCATAATTGGCTTACGAAAGCCCCTTTTTGAGAGTATCCTTATTATCCCCTATTTGTAAAGAGTGTTATGTTTCGCAGCGTTGTTTTTACAATGATTTTATTGACAGCTTCATTTACAGGCTGTACAGATTCAACACCAAATCGAACAATTGTAACATTTCAAATTGATTCAGATGGAGAAGATTTTTGGATTTATTTATACACAGTACCTAGGACTAAAATGGGTAATTTTTCAATAGAGTCAAGCCTTGGAAATGATATAGCTCCTTTAGTTTACAGTTATCAAAAAAAAGTATCTTTTGATGATTTGACGAAGGATTCAGATAATTTTGTCTCTTTTAGTTTTAAGGCAGATTTATCAGAAGTTTTTTGGGAACTGAATTGTAAATTTCGTTTGAATCAAGATTCTACAGATGAAAGAATAGTTTTAGATGTACTTATCATTGAAGGAGAAGAGGAAAAAGGAGACGAATGGAAACTGCCTTATAGTACGCCTCTAAATTATAGACAATGAATATAACTCAAGCTCCTCTCGCATATCAAGCAACAGTTGGTTTCGTAGTTGCATTTTTACTTTATCTGATATTATTTTTAACAGGTTATATACAATTTGACGTAAGTTCGTTGTTGACATTTTACGCATTTTCAGTTTATACAGTTTCTTTGGCTGCAGTTTTAGGTGGAGTACTTCTTGGCATGTTCATAGCTACAAGGACTTTATCTACCCAGGGTTTCACGCCTTTTGAGGTGTCTATGCTTAGGCTTAAAGATGATATCAATAGCCTTCGTATCGAAGTTAAGAATCTTACAAAATATATGGAAATGAATACTGAAGAAGATAGTAAGTAATTATATAAACTTTCTACTCTAATGATATCTATGAAGAAAGGTTTTAATTCTTTTTTTGTTTCGCTCATCGCCTTAATTTTGGCAGCACCTATTGCTGGAGTTAGTAGTACTTTTGTTTACAGCGATTCTCAACTTTTATTTGCCGAAGAAATTGATTTGGCAAGATCGAGCTATGGTGTTAACATTGAGTTTTATGGAGACAATACGGGTTTTGAATCTTTAACTAGAAATGAGTTTGCAACCATAGCATTTTTAATTTCTAATACCGGATCATTGCCGGATACATATAATTTGAGTATTAGTTGGGAAGAGAATGACTTGGGGTGGTTTGCAAATTCAAGTCGTGAAACCATCACAATCGATTCGGGAGATCAAGAAATTGTTGATTTTAACTTTCAAACACCGATTCAAGATGTTTACGATGAATCCCAAATGACTTTTACATTAAGGGCAACTTCTCAAAATGATACTTCAGTCATAAGTATGGAAGATCAGGTTATAGATATTGAAATGACATACGCTGTAGATATTGAGCTAAGGCAAGGTGATTCAAAGGCAGGTAATAGAGGAGACTCATTGAGCTATTCTGTAAGAATAACAAACTCTGGCAATAATCCAGATAATTTTACGATTGCCACAGGCGTACTACCTAAAGACTGGATAGCTTCAACTAGCATTTCCTCAATAGACCTCGATCCAGGTGTCTCGCATGAATTTGAAATGGCCGTAAGTATTCCTAGTACTGCTGCAGTAGATGAGTATGCACTAATTGAAGTTATTGCAAGAGTTCAAGAATCAAATTATAATTACATTTATGGATTTGGAACTACAAATACAACTGTAGAAGATGGGCGAGTTTATGATGTAGAAATAGTTTCAGATTTTGAATCGAAGCAAGTTATACCTGGAAGCATGATAATTTACGATTTATCAATTACAAACAGTGGTGATGAAACCGATTCTTTCGCTTTGACTATTACTTCTGATGATGAAGAAGGGTGGCTCTCAAATTTAAGCCAATTTGAAATAGATGATTTGGGTCCAGATGAAACTTATACTGTAGTATTGACTATCTATTCTCCTGAGGACTCAGAAGAAGAAGACTCTTTACTAACAGCTATCTACATTAATTCAAAAAGCAGAGAGCAATTTGATGATGACTTAGAAGTTAATACAATAATTAGAATTCCTGAAAGGGGAGTATCATTGTCTTCCCCTCAAGACACTCTAAATGGAAATCCAGGTTCTACTTTAACTTACACAATTTCAGTCATGAATACAGGTTCAGATCCTGATGATATTAATTTAGGTTTTGAAATATGTGATTCTTGTAACGCTTGGGTAGTTTCTTTGAGCAAATATACAATTGTAAATCTTGCCAATGGAAATTCAGAAGATGTTCAAATGTTAGTTAAGGTTCCTTCCTCAGCAAGAGCAACTGATGAAGCTTCTTTTACATTTACGGCCGAATCACATGATGATTCAGCAGCTAATGCAGATATTGATGTAATTTCGACAGTAAACACGGTTTACAATCAAAATGTTATGTCTTCAACTGTTCCTACAATGTATCCTGGAAATAGTAATCAATTTAATGTAACTATAATTAACAACGGTAATAGTGTGGAGAGCTATAAAATTAGTGAAGGATATAATGTACCAAGCGATTGGAAATTTGATGATACCTTAATTTTTGAGACTCAGGGTTTAAATCCTTTCGGGGGGACAGAAACATTCACTCTTCCTTTTGAAGTCCCACAAAATGAAAACCCAGGTTATTACAACTTTTCAATTGATATTAAGTTATCTTCATCAGGAATTAAGGTAGATTCTATTGATTTGTCTGTTAAGATAGAATATTATGCCAATTTTGCAATAATCATTGCTTCTGACCAATCTACAGGAGACCCTGGAGTTACACACCAATTCGCAGTTACAATAGATAATAATGCAAATGCTGATGACGAAATTGATTTAACTGTAGATGGCCTTCCATCAACTTGGACATACTGTGTGTTATTTAGTGGAAATTGCCTGAATTCATTAAACATTGCTAAAGGAGCAACAACAGAGTTTGTTCTTGAAATTACAACTCCAGATAACGAAGCTGCAAACACTAATGGCCTTTTCTTAAATTTAGTAGGCACTTCATCACTCAATAATAAATTTGAAACTAGTCAAAGTTTTAAGATAATGACAAACCCCACATATCTATTCTCAGTAGACATACCTTCAGACGCAAAAACTGGAGTGTCAGGAGATACAATACCTTTCCAATTAACAATTAAGAATATTGGCAATGATGTAGATTATATCACTTTACCCTCGCCTACTTTACCTTCAGGATGGATTGGGACTTATACCGAATCTTCATTTACTCTACAACCTCAAGACTCAAAAACAGTATATCTGAACGTTCAAGTTCCGGCTAATGTTTTTGGAGGTAACAGTACGATTAATTCTAAGATATCATCAGATCAGTCGAATCAAATGACTTCAATAGATTTTACAGTATATGTTGAAGAAAAAGCAGATATCGATGTTGAACTGAAAACGACTGCAGGAGACGTCACTGCAGGTTTATCAGGTTCTTTTAGAGTTTTAATTACAAATAATGGAAATACAGTAGAAACCTTATCTTTAACATTAGAAGGCAAGAGATCTTCCTGGTTTACATTGCCAAAGGAGACACTGTCCCTCGAACCTGGAAGCTATGAAGAAATTATGGTTGAGGTTCGCCCTCCAGTTACTCAGGCCGCTTCAGATACGTCAGGTATTCTTAATGTTACTTTGAGTAGTGATTCATCCAAGTCAGTTAAACTAACTTTACCATTTTCAGTCTTAAAATCTGACTTGATTGATGATACCGTTGTAGAGGAGGAGGAAGACTCTCCACTTCCTTCATTGGGATTAATTAGTACAATACTTATTATCACGATTATTTCATTTAGTCGAAAGAAGAAGTTTTAGGAGTTATTTTAGTTTGAAATCTGTAACAGCAGATAAAGAGAAAACTAAAGATGTAGTTTCAGTTATAGATGATTCTAAGTATTATAATTTATCCGAAAAAGTACCCGACGTAGATATTAAAGACCTTAGAGATGCGAGTATAATTCAGACTGAGAAAAGAATTTTGGATTCTTTAACGTCAGATAAGAATCTAATTCAAGCGATACAAGCTTTAGATGATGCTCATACTAGTTCAAATTTGCTATCAGAGAGATTATGTACTTGGCAAGCACATACCACTGGCGAATCCAGGAGTACCGTTGATTATTTATTAAACATAGATTCATTGCCTTTCCCAATTTCAAATCTTAAAGATACTTATCTTCATCTCCAAATCTTAATTGAAAATTTATCGGAATTTATTAATGAAGAAGCTCCTAAAGTGTTTCCAGAAATGGTGAAGTTATTGGACGCACAATTAACAGTTCGATTGGTATCTTTTGCAGGATCTTTAGCAAAACTTGCTAGACTTCCATCATCTACAATCCAATTGTTGGGTGCTGAAAAAGCTCTATTCAGGCACATGTTGGATGGTTCTCTACCACCTAAGCATGGAATACTATACCAACATCCTTCCGTAAAAGGAGTACATAATAAGAAAAAAGGAAAAGTAACACGTTCTCTAGCATCAAAAGTGGCTATAGCTGCAAAGATTGATTTTTACAGAGGTAAAAATGAGCAATAAGATAACTTTTGACTTTTCAACGTTTCGTAATGGGTTGCTAATGGGAATGGCAGACGCTGTACCTGGAGTCAGTGGTGGAACAATAGCCTTAATTCTGGGAATTTACAATAAATTAATTTTTTCTTTGTCTGATTTCTTGAATTTTTTTAAAGATAGATTCCCTTCGAAAGCTTTCCCTACATTTTTTAATTCGTTTCAATTTCTTTTTACTCTTGGTATCGGAATGCTTGTGTCATATTATGTAATTACTAAAGTTCTTGTGGGTTCAGAAGGAGAAGAGGGCTTACTTTTGAAATCTTCTACTGCACCTTTCATTTTTGCACTTTTTTTTGGTTTAGTTCTATCAAGCGTTAAAGAGCCTTGGAAAAGAGTTGAAAATCGTACATTTAGCCGCTATGTTATCAGCTTTATTGCATTTGTTCTAGTTTTACTTTATACAAATTTATCGCTGACGAATAATGGAGGGAACCTACTACTAATAACTAGTGGAGCACTTGCTCTTACTGCTATGTTGTTGCCAGGAATTAGTGGTGCGCTTGTTCTTTTGACATTAGGGCAATACACTGTCGTGGCAAATGCAGTTCATGATTCTGAGTTTAACATTATTTTTTATTTTCTTTGCGGAGGATTACTTGGATTGTTTACATTTGTACCCTTCATGAATTTTGTGCTATTAAATTACAGAGAAGATGTAATGTCAGTTTTAACTGGATTAATGATAGGTTCATTAGCAACGCTTTGGCCTTGGAAGGAAAGTTACGATACAAAAGGAGTATCACCTAATTTAGGCCTTAATGAAGTGTTTGATAATTTTGATTTTTTATCAATAATAGGCGTAATATTTTTTGGATTCATGGGTTTTGGATTGTATTTAGCCTTAAAAAAGTTAGAAAAAGATGTGAATTAATCAGAACGAGAGCTTTTAAAAACCCTAACTGTCAACTTAATCTATGCGTGTTCTAATTGCAGGAGCTGGTGAAGTCGGATTCCGAGTAGGTCGCGATCTTGTATATCGAGGTCATGAGGTTACTCTCGTTGATTCCAATCCGTCTTCTGTTAAAAGAGCCCAAACACTAGATGTTCAAGTTTTCAAGGGAAACGCAGCCTCGGCTAAATTCTTGATGGAGGAAGCTTCAATTAAAGAGGCCGATCTTTTTATTGGAGTTACTGGGAAGGATGTCGTAAATTTAGTGGGGTGTTCTATTGCTAAGAAAATGGGATGTAGTACTATAGCTAGACTAAATAATCCAGATATAATTGCATTACCTTCAGATTATGATCATAAGCAACTATTTGGCGTAGATGCTTTTGTTAGTCCAGATGAATTATCTATGCATAGGATATGGCAAATTTTATCCAGGCCAGCACTAACACGATTGGAGCACTTCTCGGTAGGTAGTCTCAGAATTTTAGAAATTAGACTTAACGATAGTTCACCATCAGTAGGTCGTCCGCTTTCAAATATTAAACTGCCACCTCATTGCCGCATAGCATTGATTGCAAGAGAGGAAGGAGTTACTATTCCTTCAGAGCAGGACATTTTGATGCCTAGAGACAGAATACTAATTCTTCTTAGCGAAAACAGTGAATTGGAGGAACTTTCAGATTCTTTAGGAATTCCAAAAGAGATTACAAGCGAAAGAAATATCAAAAGATTAATGATTGCAGGAACTAGCAGAATTGCCTTAAATTTAGCTAAACAAGTTCATGAAGATCCTAAATATGAAGATATAGAAGTATACGTAACTGAGCCTGATCCGATTATGGCTGAAAAGGCAAGTTCAGTTCTTCCAGAAGGGGTGAGAGTTCTCGTAGGTTCATCTACAGATCGTCATTTTCTAAGAGAAGAAGGAATACGATATGAGGACTTATTTGTAGCTGCAACAGATCGGGAAGATTGGAATGTTCTAAGCTGTTTATTAGCTAAAAAAGAAGGTGCCAAAAGAACTGTAGCACTGGTTTACCAAACAGAATTAGAATATGTAATCCAGGATACAGGTATTGATACACTTATTAATCCAAAAAGGGTCACAGTTAATGCAATCGTAAACCGAGCAACTTCTACGGATAAAATAGAAGGCATGGAAGAATTAGAAGGAGGTGAAGCTTCGGTCAGAGAGTTCTTGATAAAAAAGAATAGTAAAAAGATAGGGCTTCCTATCGAAAAACTTGGAGTTCCAGATAAAACACTAATTGCAATGGTTAACAGAAATGGTGAAGCTATATTTCCTGATGAGGAATTTATCTTCAATGAAGGAGATCATGTACTTGTCTTTACTCTCAAAGGAAAATTACCTGAAGTGGAGAAGTTTTTCTATTAGGATTTAATGCGCTTTAGTCTAATATTAAGTTTAACAGGTACATTGGTAGCTTTTTTTGGTTTATCTTTTTTATTTCCAATAATTACGGGCCTTATTTTAGGAGAAAATATCAAAGACATTTTTTACATGTTTGTTATTCCTATGCTTTTTTGTTTAAGTTTAGGTTATATTTTTAGTTCATATTTTCACATCGAAGAAGACATTAGGAATAGAGAAGCTTTTGCGCTTGTTAGTATAGTATGGATAATTATAGTATTAGTCAGTGCTTTTCCGTATTATGCGGCTGAAAACGGTGAGTTAATGTCATACCAAGTTGGAATGGCGGGAGCTATTTTCGAATCCATGTCTGGTTTGACCACAACTGGCGCTACAATACTAGAGATTACAGATGAAAATCGAGTAATAAACACTGAACAGTATTCTGAAGGATATTTCGATGCTCCTAAATCTTTACTACTTTGGAGATCTCAGACACAATGGCTGGGAGGCATGGGGATTATTGTTCTCGCTACAATAATATTTTCAAGACTATTTGGGGGAGGGATTCAGGTGTTACAAGCAGAGATGCCTGGTACGGGGATTACCCGTCTTAAGCCTCAGATGGCACAAACGGCACGTCTTCTTTGGACTTTATACTTTTTCTTGACTTTAAGTGAAATTACATTATTGTATTTTGCAGGCTTACCTTTGTATGATTCTATATGTAATTCTTTTTCTACAGTATCTACAGGAGGTTTTTCACCAAAAATAGATTCCATTGGTTCTTACGATAGTGCATATGTAGATATAATTGTTACATTTTTTATGCTAATCTCTGGAGTTAACTTTGTTATTCTTTATTACATTTTTAACCATATTAAAGATAATTCAAAATCAATTCAATCTCGTCTAAGGAATATTTACTTCTTGGTTAGAGATAATGAAGAATTGAAGGTATACTTATTTCTCATTGTCTCATGTTCTAGTCTTATATTACTAAACTTAGTTTTAGAGTTTAATGAAAATAACTCTTTTAATTCTAACTTTAGTTATACTGTATTCCAAACTGTATCGCTTTTGACAGGTACAGGTTTTACCACCACAAACTATGCTTTATGGCCTAAAATGTCTATTTTTGTGTTGCTCCTCATAATGTTTATGGGAGGATGTGCAGGATCAACAACAGGGGGTATGAAAACAGTTAGAATTATGCTTCTATTCAAGGCACTAAAAAGAGAATTATTACTTGTTATTCATCCTCGTGCAATAATTAAGCTGAGAATAGGTAAGAAAGTATTGGATGAATCTTTATTCAGGAATGTAGGTGTTTTCTTTTTTATTTTCATAATAATATTTCTATTCGGATCTTTAGCTACGTTATATCTAGAGCCATCATTAACTTTAATAGATGGAATATCTATTTCACTATCATGCTTAGCTAATATTGGCCCTGGAGTTGGCGCCATTGGGCCTTCGTCAACGTACTATGGCTTTAGTGATCCTACAGTTTTAGTTTTATCATTTTTAATGATGCTCGGACGTCTCGAGATAATTACAGTTCTACTTTTATTTTTTCCGGATACTTACAGAGATTAAGGTTAAGTTTCTTTACAGTGCCGTTGTTGGTAATTTATGTCTGAAGGCGATCTAGGCTCAGAAATTCCGGAATTTGTAAAAAAATATGTGCCTGGAATTACTAGAGGTTTGTCATGGGCCAAATACAGTAAGGAAAAGTCAAAGGGTACAGAAATGAAAGTAGATGCTTATAACGAATCTAAGAAAAAAGGCTATCAAAAAGCAATCGCAGTTTCGTCTGAAAATATTAAAAAAGTCTTTGAGGAGACTAAAGCTGAATTATGGTCTCAAGTAGAAGATTTAACAAATACGGCAAAAGAGATTGCTATCCAAGTAAATACTCAGGATAGCAAAGAAGATAGAGATAAAATTCTTAATTTGGCAAAGGAAGCAGCTCGAAATGCTGGACTCCAGGGTGCAATTGCTGCAGGATGGGAAAAAGGTTGGAATGAGGGAATTGCTAGTAAGCCTTAGATTAGTCTCGATTGCATACTTTTTGTAAATATTTGAAGTTTTGTCATAGATTCAATTAAGTCTGACAAGAAATGATCATGTTGTATTATTCCTAATAATTGTTCTCTGTCTACAGCTAAATCAATATACTTAGTTCTTCCATGTCTTCCCAAATTAACAATTTTTGCATTAATCAACCCTTGCATGTCTAATTCAGATATTATATGTCCAATTCTTCTTTGTGAAAGTTCATTTAAATTATAGCTATTGCAAAGTTTAGTGTAAGTTCCATAAACTTCTCCGGTTGTTTGTTGGCTATTATCTTTACTTCCTTGGTTTAAAATTATACTAGCTAAGGTAGCTTTATGTTGTATTGGCAATGTTATAACAATACTTTTTACTTGGTCTTTCTCCATTACGTTCTGTGCATTATTCACGTGCTCTAGTGTAACAATTTCTCTTTCATCTCTTTCGGCCAATTCAGCGGCAATCCGGAGCAAATCGATTGCTTTTCTAGCATCTCCATGCTCTTGGGCAGCTTTACTAGCGCAGTATGTCATTACGATAGGGTCGACAGTATTTTCTTTGAAAGCAGTTCTCGCTCTTTGAATGAGTATGTCCTCTATCTGAGGCGCGTTGTATGGTGAAAAAGTAAGAGATTCTTCACCGAGTCTAGATTTAACTCTAGGATCCAACCATGAAGTAAATTTAGCATCATTAGAAATACCAATTATGGATATTTTGGAATTATCTAAATCAGAATTCAAGCCAGTCAAATGGTATAGTATTTCATCACCATTTTTAGAAACAAGTGTATCAATCTCGTCTAAGATGACGATTGCAATTCCTCCATTTTCGTCGGCTTTTTCCTTTAGCGAAGAATAAACCTTATCTATTCTCCATCCCGCGCTAGGTACTTGCTTTTCCCATTCAGCAGAGTAGGTCTTTCCAATGTTCGTTAAAACACCATAAGGAGTGTTTGTTTGTTTACAATTAATATAAGCTGTATTTACCTTTACATTTTCATTTTTAGCTTTTTCTTTTAGCTGCTTACATATGAATTTAGCTATGGCCGTTTTGCCAGTTCCAGTTTGACCATAAATTAAAATATTGGAAGGCCTTGATCCGTAAAAAGCAGTTTTTAAAATGTTTGCCACTTCATTGATTTCATCATATCTATGTGGGAATTCAGATGGCACGTATGATGTGGAAAGAGATTCACGATTCTTGAAAATTCTTTCATCGTGTATAAGTCTATCGAAAACATTGCGTTTGGCCGTGTTTAACTCCTTATTCATATTAATTAAATTCACAATAAGTGGAACTTAGCATATAGCCAACTCGCTATAAACTTGCGGGGTCTCTAGCAAAAAAAAATACTATTTATACTCCTTTTTTCCGTTCGATTTTTGGCAAAATATAATCAGTTTAGATATACATTAAATTGCTACCAAAAGGGTTTATTTGATATCCTAATTCTATATTTCTTGTACGCAAAAGAAAAAGAAGTAATTGCTTGGCTTTCCGAACGTAAGTTAATGCCTTCGCCTGAGTTGGTTAGCCATATTTCTAATCATCCCGAAGGTCTAATTTTACTAGAACGAACAGTTTCCTCTTTGACAGGTCCAAAATTATTCTTAGGCATATCTGATTTAATTGAAGAAGAAAAATCTGAAGCTCCAAAACCAATAGAAAGAAAAAAGGTTGCTGATATTCCGCCAGTAATTATTGAAAGGCAAATAGAGAAAAGTATGTCTGATGGCAAGTTGGAAAGTTATGTTTCATTGTTTAATGATAGGTTTAATAATTTATCTAAATTAGTACGCAGAGATCCCTCAATGCGTGATGCAATAAGAGATACCTCTAATTTAAATCCGGATGAAGAAAATAAGATTATTGGAATGGTTGCAGATATTCAAACATTTAACAATGGACGGACACGAGTAACACTCGAAGATAAGAGTGGAAGAATTAGTGTTATGCTTCAGGAATCAAGTGATGAAAACCTTAACTTGATTATGGATGAAGTCATTGGTGTATCAGGTAAACTTAGTAGACAGGGGAATGTTTTATTTGTTAATTCACCAATAATCAGGCCTCATTTGGGTAGATATCGTGAAGTTTCGCGTTCAGATGAACCTCATGTTGCATTATTCATTTCAGATGTTCATCTGGGAAGTGGTACTTTTCAGGAAAGAGAATGGGACAAATTCATTTCCTGGTTAAATGGAGATGTAGATTATCATAAGGAATGGATTCCTAATCCGGGTTATTTAGTAATTGCAGGAGATGCAGTAGATGGTATTGATTCTTATCCAGGACAGGAAGCAGATCTTTCCATAACTGATGTTTGGGAGCAGTATGCTGAACTATCTAAATCAGTAAATAAAATACCTCATGAGATTCAAACTGTGATTATGCCCGGAAATCATGATGCAGTTCGTTTAATGGAACCGCAATTGCCACTTCCTGATAAAGTGATTAAGAATTTTGGAGACAATCTAACATTTACGGCCAATCCAGTTCTTTTAGATTTAGCAGGAGTAAAAGCAATGTGCTATCATGGTAAATCATTAGACGATTTAGTAAGCCTTAGGGACTTGTCATATGATAATCCAATGGGAATGATGAAAGAGTTACTAAAAAGAAGACACTTAGCTCCAATTTATGGCGCCAAAACGCCATTAGCGCCAGAAAAACAGGATTATCTTTTGATACATGATATTCCCGATATATTTGTGACCGGGCATGTACATTCATTTGGAGTTGAAAAGTATAATGGAATATTGATGATAAATCCTGGAACTTGGCAATCACAAACGGATTATCAAAAGATGATGGGTTTTCAACCAGATCCGTGCAGAGCAGTTGCAGTTAATCTGCAAACTTTTGAAACACAAGTCTTGGATTTCAATTTTTAATAATACTTAGTTCGCATTTAATTTTACGTAGCGGTATAATGATTCAATTCTTTCTTCACACTTATCCCAGTTATGTGTTTTTTCAGCAAGTTTTCTTCCCCTTCTTCCCATTTTTACTTGTAATTCTTCATCATAAACTAATTTCATCAGGGCAGCTTTTAATCGATCCCATTTACCCCATTCAAAGGTAAGTCCTATCTCCTCATTTTTTACAAATTGTCCCATTAGCAATTCTTTGCAAGTTATTATGGGAACTCCGGCAGACATAGCTTCAAACAATTTATTTGGTGCACTCATACGATTATTGTCATTACTAGGATCTAAGGCCATAATTACAGCATCACAATCTATAGTTTGTAACGGTACATTATCTGGGTGAATTGAACCTATATAATTCACATTTTCCATTTTTTCACAAATTTTCTTTATAGATGGAACTAATGTTCCAAATCCTCCAATATCGAACTGTATTCCTTTCATTTTATTTACGGTAATCGCAGTTTCCAGAATGCCTCTTGATGGGTGTTTTTCTAGGACGCCAATATACAGTAGTCTAAACTTCTCATTTCGTTTTCTTTTTTCAATTCGACTCGATGGATAAGCATCTAATCTTTTTGCATTCCCTACTCTTGTTAATCTTGAATTCAAAAATTCACTTTGAGGAGTATTAAAAGTCTTCAATGCCTCTTCCTCATTTGCATTAAATGGAGCATTACCACCTTTCTCTATCATATTTTTTAATCGAATATAGCAGGCAGGGGTAGCTGCCATAATTCCAGAACAAAAATTTAGAAGATAAGCTTCTATTTTGTGTAGAAATGTTGCACCTCTAGAAGATATTGCGCCTTTAACCAAACCAGGGTAATTTTCGTGTGAATCATAAACTAATGGCAATTTAGTTAATTTGGATGTAAATACTCCTCCGATCAGAGTATCTAAGTCATGATAATGCAGTATGATATCTTTTTCGATATTTTGGAAAGCTAGAATTTGCCAAGTACTCCATCTTAAAAATCCCGGAAGCTTCCTTGCAAAGGCTAGTGGATTATTAAGTGAGCATTCTTCTTGGTATTTCCAAATAGTTCCCCATTCTGTAGTAACAGTTTCTTCACTTTTAGCTGTTCGGTCCCATGCCAATAGGATTACGCGGTGGCCCATTTTTGATAGACTTTTTGCGGTATCGGCAACTACAGGTTCAGCAAAACCGCCTGTAGTTAGCCTTGTTCTGACCATAATTACTAGGGACACAGAGGTGTATTAACTGCTCCATAAATACATTCTTGGTCCATAGCAGAAGTTTTAAACCATACTTTAGTGGAAGAGTTCCGTGCCGCTGTAGCTCAGCAGGTCAGAGCATCCGGCTGTTAACCGGACGGTCATCGGTTCGAATCCGATCAGCGGCGCCACGGGGCCCGTAGCTTAGTCTGGTGGAGCTCCCGGCTCATAACCGGGCGGTCGTCGGTTCAAATCCGGCCGGGCCCACCAAGTATTTTTTTGAATCGTTTATTTATGCTTTCAAATGTTGCATTCATTATGGCTTCAGTTCCGAAACCTTCTACGGTAATTGATGCCGTTGCAGATCCGTAATACATTGCTTTAACAAGATTTTCATAATCATATTTACCTTCTTTTGCAAGATAGCCCATTGCTGCACCTGCGAAAGTATCTCCAGCTCCGGTCGGATCTACAAAATTTTTTACAGTGTAGCACGGTATTATATCTTTTGTATTTTTACTGTATAATGTAGCACCTTTTTCTCCTCTTTTAATAATAACATATTCAGGGCCTTTTTTTAATAAAATTTCAGCAGATATATCTAATTCTTCTTCTTGCGAATACATCCGAGCTTCACCATCATTAAGAAATAAAAGTTGTATTTTTGATACGGCTTCATCCAATTTCTTTTTTTGTATATCAATCCATAAGTTCATAGTGTCTAAAGCTATAACTTTAGATTTCAACTGACTAAGAACCTTGTTTTGAATAGATGGGTCATTATTGCACAAAAGAGCATAATCAGTTTCCCTGTATTTTTCACTTACTTCCCAGTTATAATGATCGTTAATTTGAAAATCCGTCTCGTGAGTAATTGCTTGTGACATGTCTCCAATATATTCTCCAGACCAGTGAAATGTTGGATAGTCAAGAGCTTTGACAGAATCAAGATTTATGCGTTTATCTTTCAATCTTTCAGTCATGTAATCTGGGAAGTCATTACCTATTGCTGCGATTAGTGCAGCATTTGTAAAGAAACTCGATGCAACACTAGAATAAACACCAGCTCCACCAACAATGCCTTTTTCAGTTCTTTTTGGAGTTTTTAAATCATCTAATGCTAAAACACCAGCTACAATTAGTTTTGAGCTCACAGTCCCCTTAAGAGGTCTTGCTTTAAATCCCATCTACTGTGCAGTATCAATGGCAACATCTCGCAAGATAGCTTTACTTTTTGCAGCAGAGAATGTAAATGCAATAGTAGGTTGGATAGCATTAATCTTTGTTGTAAGGAGGATGGGAGCCTCAGCAATAGGTGAATTTAGTTACGCTCTCAGTCTCGTAGGTTCTTTTACATTTCTTGCTTTTCTTGGATTTGGTATGGCCCATGTTAAGCGTGTGAGTGAGGGCTTAGACTTGGGTAGATGTATTGGGACTTTTTTGTCGATTAGGCTTTTTCTAACGTCATTAATGTTATTTGTATTTATTTTTTCATATTGGGCTTGGACTGCAATTCTGGATAAAGAAATATACGATATTCAAACACCAGGATTAATATTGACAGTTGTTTTGTACTACATTGCTTTTTGTATTATTAGCGTGATGCCAATGACATTTAGTGGCTTAGAGCAAAGTGCTAGAGTTGCAATACCAAATATCATAGGTACAACAGTTCGTTCTTTAATTTTTATTGCAGCAGCAGTTATGGGCTTAGGAGTCATTTGGTTGGCACGAGCTTACCTCATTGGAATATTAACTGTCGGTTTGCTCTCTATTTGGTATTTCCGTGATTTTCCTATTTCTAAGCCAGACTCTAAAACTTTTGATTCTTACAAAGTATATGCATTACCGGTTGCTTTTGCTTCAATTTTCGGAGTTTTAAGGCAATATATTGATAAAATATTTATAGGTATTTTTTGGACAGAGTACCAAGTAGGATTATATTTTGGAGTAGAACGAATAGCCTTGTTTATTGGAACTATGGCTTTAGCCATAGAAGGCATGCTATTACCAGCAATATCTAATCTGCACGCTAGTAAGAAAGGAAGGGAAATTAGGGTTTTAGTTCATGATGCTGAAAGATATGTTGGAATGGTATGTATTCCTATTGTAATCATGACGTTTGTATGGTCAAGTGAAATAATATTGGTATTCATAAGTAAAGAATTCATTCCAGCTTCAAATATACTAAAGATTTTAGCCATAGTCGCCTTAGTAAGAGTTCTTAATAGGCCATGGTCTGTAGCTTTAAGAGGGGCAGATAGGCCAGATTTGACTTCATTTTTAAGCGTTCTAATGGCTATTTTAAGTATTATACTAATGATAATTCTAGTCCCTAATCGTATTCCTCAGGTTGGCTTAGAGAATTTGTATGGCATGGGTGGCGAAGGTGCAGCTTATGCAATATTAATAACAGAAATTTTAGGGGGGCTTTCTTTGAGATTTTTAGCTTTCAAATATTTGAATATCTTACCAAAGTCCAACTTTTTCGTTCAAATCATTACAGCAGTTATAGTTTGTTCAGTAATGTGGCAAGTTCAACTTTCAATTGAAGTAGAAAGATGGTTTGAATTATTATTTTTTTCAAGTCTTGGTGGTTTATTGTATCTATTTCTTTTATCAATGTTTGGAGCTTTTACAAATAAAGATTTCAACTTTTTTTGGAATGTTTTAAGCCCTAATTCTATGAAAAAGTACGTTGGAGAAGAACTCAAGAGATAATTATGATATTTACTATAGTATTAGTTTTCCTTTTTGTATTTGCAGTGTTAGCTATTTTTGCTTACCAAAAGATATTCAATCCAGGTCGCCTTTGCAATACTTGCTATCGTGTAGTTCCTGATCAAGCATCTAATTGTCCTTTTTGTGATACAGAATTAGAATGGTAATCATTTCTCATCCAAAGAATCAGCTATAATTTTTATTGCAATTCCTGTAGCTATTCCAGCCATTAAACCAGTAACCAATCTTTTAGGATTCGTAGATTCATAATCAGTCAATAATTGTATTGTTCCATCAAGGCCAATCGGAATTAGTGCAGCAATGACCAACGGTAAAGTAAGAATCATTTTCTTTCTTGAAGCATAAGTGAAGCCTAGGACTAGTCCAACAAATATTCCGGTGTCTCTAGCACAAAAAGACATTTGGTTATCGTTGTAAGCATAGGATCTATGTGATAATTGGTGACAATTTAAATCTCCAATATAGTAAATACTTTTAGCAACTAGATTCATATCATTTATCACATCTTTGTTATCATATTTCCCTACAACTCCACTTAAATCGCCAGTAGTTCCATTGTCGATCATATATGGGCTAAATAAGAGTAAAGAAAGCCATCCCCAAAGAAGGACAAAACTTACTTTGTTCCACTTACCCATATGGTTCCAGTTTTCTATAATTTTCCAAGAGGTCATTTGTTGTTAAATTTCTGATAGTCCATTAGTAGAAGTGCTAGAGCAATAACTGATAATATGCTTCCTATTAAGAAACCATAACTAATAATTCCGAATAAACAGCCAGTGATTGCAATTTTGAAATTTTCTTGAAGTAAAGCTGCAGCACTCCCCATAAGTGTAACAAGTGCCGAAATCATAAATATTGGAGCAAGTGCATAATTTGGAGGCCAAGGTTCAGCAACTTTCTTTCTATAATCAAGCTTTATATTTCCATCGCCCTTTTCCACCTCAATTTCTAGAATATTCGAGCTTCCAGATCTTATATCTATCCAAACACTGACGTCTTTGTAACCTTCAGTAGAAAAAAGAATACTAATTTCTTCACCTTGTAAATCATAAAGATAATATTGCCCTTGATTATTTGTCGTAGTTTGTTTACTCCCGCCGTATACTGCAACACCCTCCATAGCATTTCCATTTTCATCAATCACAGAACCATGTATGGATGAAAGGCCATTATTGTCCCATTGATCTTCTTGATCGTTCCACTTGATTCCATACATGATTCCAGATAGTAGACCTAAGACAAATACGACTGAAAGAAGAATACCAGCCCACTGAGAATTACTTTTTGGTTTTTCACTTAAATTATTTATATTTTCCCAAGTGTATGCATCTTTTATATTTGTAAAAACCATTTTGATGGGAGTTTCATCTTTAAATGTTTCACTTGTAGGATCTTTAGTTCTGTTGTCCCTTATCCTTGTTGCAGCATCTTTTCGTATCTCATTTCTTAGCCATCTATTTGCTTCAGGAGTGAATTTATATTCTTTTCTAATATGTGCTACAGTTTGTTTTTCAATGGGTGTATAATCGTTATAGTCGCTAATTTTTGCAAATATTTTTTTACTATCAATAAGGGTAATTTCATTTTTATTTTTGGTAAGTTCTATTACTAAATTTATCAATTCTTTATCGTATTTTTTACCGTTAATATCTAATGTTGATTTAGCTTTAGTTTTACCAGTAATTACTTTCTTAACTTCTTTTCCTATTTTATCGGATAAATCAGTAATCTGTTTTTTGATATCACCAGCAATATTTTTTTCATTGATTTCTACAGCAGAGTCGCACATAGGACATGTTGCTTTTGTTCCAATAACTTTTGTTGTATTGAAGACGTTGTAGCAAGTTGTACAGCGTATTTTAGACTCAACCATTAGAGTATAATCAACCGTTGGTTAAATAAACATGACGATTGGGCAGTTATGGACTGGTGGATGGCTATAATTCTTGGAGTACTGCAAGGGATTACCGAATGGCTTCCCATAAGCAGTAGCGGACATTTAGCAATCTTTCAGCACTACTTTGAAGAAGAACCACCCATACTTTTTGATGTAATCCTACATTTAGGATCTTTACTTGTAGTTTCATATATTTTAAGGGAAGAGATAAGCGATTTTTTAGGTGCAGTCCCTTCAATTATAAGAAAAATAAATGGAAAAAGTAGTCTTGACGAGGAAGAAAGACTAGTCCTATTGGTAGCTATAGCCTCAGTACCCACAGCATTGTTTGGGTTGGCATTTGATGGAGAAATCATTCAAAATTTTTATGAAGAAATGTACTTGGTAGGTACCTGCTTAATTATCACAGGTATTGTTATCTGGTTTTCTAAGAATTACAATAATAATTTAAACTTTTCAAATATATCATATTCAAAAGCATTTTGTGTTGGAGTTGTTCAAGGCCTATCTATTCTTCCCGGTATTTCTCGTTCTGGTACCACAATTGCATTTCTTAGAATGTTTGGGTTAGAGCCAATCAAAGCAGCCAAATTCTCGTTTCTTATCTTTATTCCAGCAATTATTGGAGCCACTTTTCTTAAATTAAATGAAGCTGGAGATACACTAGAAGGTGTTGGTTTGGTATCAATATTACTAGGTTTTTCATTTTCAGTAATTTCTAGTTTCGTATCTATTAAATTCTTATTAGCAGTAATCAACAGCCAAAAATTCCATTATTTTACTCCTTATTGCTTAGTGATTGGTACTTTTTTGATATTCGAGAGTTCTTTAATTTAACTGCTCACTTTCAACTTTAATATCAAAATTTCCGGAATAAACTAATGCACCTACGCCCTCAAATCCTGAACCCGAAATTTTGATTGTCCAAGTTCCATATATAGGTGGTAAAACTAGCAATCTTTCACTTACAGGATTATTCCATGTTACTATTTCGTAGCCTTCTCCATGCTGTCCACCTGTAGGATCTATTAGGCTAAAATCTAATGTTCCAGCAGGCCCCTCACTTGGTTGGTTTCCTCCAACAAGTTCGTATACTACGCTCAATGTAAGTTCAACGTACTTTGCTTCCCATTCACTCTCTATGACAAACGAATATGTACTTATTTCCCATGAAAGGTTCTGTAGAGGCTTTTGAAATTGAAGAGGATCTTCCACAATATCAGCTATGGCATTAGTTATGGTTTCTTGGTCTTGGTTTGGATCTGGCGCAAAATTTCCTTGCGTACTCCACACCTCAATAGTAGAGTATGTCCTCTCTTTTTCAGGTACAAGCCGGTCCATCAAACCGTTCATTGCGGGTACGTCAATACATCCTATTGACAAAAACATCAAAGTGACTGCTAAGGCTAACCTCACAAAATTTGGATTCAAAAGGAGTAAATAAAAGATTTTGTAGTTAGTAAAAGGCCTAAACCCCCCCTTCTTTCAGCATTTGTGTCGGAT
>MIZB01000144.1_pt1 | contig 24737 bp, 23 predicted proteins | sample 888171 | NCBI WGS metagenome assembly MIZB01 (sample SAMN05440186, study PRJNA335308) | marine metagenome | isolation source: marine water
ATCTGCAAATGAGGAAGAAAAGACCGATGAGTAAAATCAAACAATACGAAGTTACTGACGGAAAGTTAGTACGTAAAAAACAATTCTGTCCTGAAGAGGGATGTGGTCCTGGAGTTTTTTTAGCAGTACACAAGGATAGAGTGTCTTGTGGAAAATGCGGATATACTAAGTTTAACTAATTAATTCAGAAAGCTTATCTCTGAAAATCCAGAGAAATATAGCTATCCCTAAAATAACCATACCTTGGGAAATAACAACTAACATTTTGAACAAACGAACCCGTTTATCGGGATCTTCCATATGTTCAATTAACCAGTCCATTATCCTTTTATACGTTTTAAACCGAAAATACTTTCCCTTTCTAACTCTTCTAATCTAAATGAAATATATTTTGCTATCTCTTCTAAGTTAGGAATGACCTTGAACTCTAAAGCATTAACTCTACGCTTTGTAGATTCTATCTCATCTAATAACTTTTTCATGGTAGTTTCACCTTCGGCAGCTAATATAATCATTTCAGATAACTTCTCAAAGGCATGAACTGCTTCATCAACTCTAATTGAAGTTCCAATTAAACCGTAGCCTCTATCTTCTAATGATTTTTCAACTGCAGTAACTTCTACAGAAGGTACCACTACACCCATTATATTCTTAGAAGATAATTCAACTTCAGGAGCTTTATTCAAACAATTTGCCGCGGACTCTAAAGCAGTCTTACCGTCCGCTGCAACGGCTATAGCCAACTTTTCCATAGCATCTGAATATAATTCAGATAATTGGCTGCGCAAGTCTTTTACTTTAGGCAATAATTCAAAAAATTCCATAATCAGACCATCACGCTTCATCTTCAGCAACTTGTAACCACTTTTTGAGAGCTTAATCTTGCGTTTAGTCTCAATAAGTTCCATTCGAGTTGGCTTGACGTCTGATGTACTCATTTAATTATTTCTTCCTGTAAGCTGGATGATACTTTTCAAGAGTCTTACGATCTATTCTTGTTAACGCAGATTCTGGCAATTTACTTAACATATCCCAACCAATCTCTAGCGTATCTTCGATTGACCGGTTTTCTTCCCTATCTTGAGTAACAAATCTTTCTTCAAACTCATCAGCAAATTCGAGAAGTTTTTGATCTCTGTCTGAAAGTGCTTCCTTTCCTACAATAGCAACCAGACCCCTCAAGTCATTTCCTTCTGCGTAACCTGCATAAAGCTGGTCACTGACCTGTTTATGATCTTCACGAGTTTTCTTGTCCCCTATACCTGCATTCATCAAACGTGAAAGAGAAGGCAATACGAAATTAGGTGGATAAATTCCTTTTCTGTGTAAATCTCTAGCAACAACAATCTGTCCTTCTGTAATATATCCTGTCAAATCTGGAATTGGATGGGTAATATCGTCACCAGGCATGGTTAAAATCGGAATTTGAGTCACTGAACCTGATTTTCCTTTGATTAATCCTGCTCTCTCATATATCTGAGCTAAATCAGTGTACATATAACCTGGATAACCACGACGTCCTGGAACTTCTTCACGTGCTGCACCAATTTGTCTCAATGCTTCACAATAGTTGGTCATATCTGTTAAGATAACAAGAACATCGTATCCTTTCTCAAAAGCAAGATATTCAGCTGTTGTTAATGCCATTCTCGGTGTAATTAGCCTTTCAACAGCAGGATCACTGGCGAGATTCATGAAAACTGCAGCCCTACTTAGAGCGCCAGTTCTTTCAAAGTCAGCCATAAAGTATTGAGCTTCTTCATCTGTAATACCCATCGCACAAAATACAACTGCAAAGTCTCTCTCTGCACCCAAAGTTTGGGCCTGACGAGCAATCTGAAGTGATATATCGTTGTGAGGTAAACCTGCTCCTGAAAATATAGGTAATTTTTGACCCATAACCAAAGTATTCAATCCATCAATTGTTGAAATACCTGTTTGGATAAATTCCAATGGAGAATCTCTTGAATAAGGATTAATAGCAGCTCCAATGATTTCTTGCCTTTGTTCTGGAATGATAGGCGCTCCACCATCAATAGGCTCACCAGCACCACTCATAATTCGTCCTAACATATCTTTTGATAAATTAATTTTAATTGTTTCTCCCAAGAATTTTACTCCAGACTCTTTGTTTATACCTGATGTACCCTCGAAAATTTGAACAACTACGATATCATGGGATGTATCCAAGACCTGACCTCTCTTTGTAGAACCGTCGGGAAGTGAAACTTGTACTAATTCACCATAAGATACTGGCTCTGTCTTTTCAACAAAAACCAAGGGTCCGGAAATTTCTTTGATTGTTTTATATTCTTTCTGCATTATGCTTCCTCCATTAATTTAGCAAAATCATTTGCCATTGATTTATCGTACTTATCCAAAAGTTCAACCATATTTTCTTCGAACTTTGCTCTACCTATATCTTCCAATATAGGTAATCCGATTACCTTTTCAAGCTCTATTCCACCACTCATGGCTTTTTCAGCTAAATCCTTATAGTGTAGAATTACTGACAAAAACTTTGACTGGTTTTGTGTTGTACAATATGTATCTACATCGTGGAACGCATTTTGCTGTAAGTAAAACTCTCTCAACATTCTTGCAACTTCCAATGTTAGCTGCTGATCTTCTGGTAGTGCATCTGATCCTACTAATTGAACAATTTCTTGTAATTTAGATTCTTCAGTAAGTACAGACATTGCTGTGGCGATACTATCATTCCATTCATCACCTGCATTTTCAGTATACCAGCCTTCCAAACTACGGTTGTAAAGAGAATAACTAGTCAACCAATTAATTGCTGGAAAATGTCTTTTCTGGGCTAATTTTGAATCAAGAGCCCAGAAAACTTTTACGATTCTTAAAGTATTCTGCGTTACAGGCTCGGAGAAATCTCCACCTGGTGGCGATACAGCTCCAATTACAGTAACAGAACCACTTTCATCATTCTTAGTTTGAACACGGCCGGCTCTTTCATAGAATTCAGAAAGACGTGCTGCCAAATATGCAGGATATCCTTCTTCACCAGGCATCTCTTCAAGTCTTGATGAAATCTCACGCATTGCCTCTGCCCAACGTGATGTTGAATCTGCCATCATAGCTACATCATAACCTTGATCTCTGTAATACTCGGCCAATGTTATCCCTGTGTATACCGATGCTTCACGAGCTGCAACGGGCATATTTGAAGTATTAGCTATCAAAACAGTTCGATCCATTAAGGGACCTCCTGTTTTAGGATCTTTTAAATGTGGGAATTCGGTTAAAACTTCGGTCATCTCATTACCTCTTTCACCACACCCGACATATACAACAATTTGAGCATCGGACCATTTTGCAAGGGTTTGCTGAGTAACTGTTTTACCAGTTCCGAAACCTCCTGGAATTGCTGCAGTTCCTCCCTTAGCTATCGGGAAAAGTCCATCAAGTGTTCGGGTACCCGTGACTAGAGGAATATCTGGCCTAAACTTTTTGTTGTATGGTCTAGGAACTCGAACTGGCCAAAGTTGCATTAATTTCAACTCAGTACCATCATCAAGTTTACCGATAACATCATCGACTGTATAGGTTCCTTTCTTTAGTTCTGTTACTTTACCTGAGGAAAAAGGAGGGACTAAAATCTTGTGAGAAATTGTTGGAGTTTCTTGAACAGTACCAATCATTTGACCACCATCGACAGAAGCGCCTACATCTACTGTAGGAACAAAATCCCATTTCTTTGAATGATCTAATCCTGGAGCAGTCACTCCTCTTTCAATGTAGTCTCCCATTTTCTCCTGCAATACAGGTAATGGTCTTTGGATACCATCATAAATCGATGTGAGAAGACCGGGACCTAACTCTACAGATAGGGGTTCTCCTGTATTCTCTACAGGTTCACCAGGTTTGACTCCAGACGTATCTTCATACACCTGGATTGTAACGTCATCATCTTCCAGACCAATGACCTCACCCATCAATTTTTCGTGGCCTACTAGTACCACGTCGTACATGCGAGGTGAAACACCTCTGGCCGTTACAACCGGCCCTGACACTCTATATATTTCTCCTTTTATTTCCATAGGTCAACTCCTACAGCGGTTTTGATACGGTCCCTAAGACCTTGATCAACTTCAGAGCCAATGGCAATTACCGTTGGCTTCACGCTATTACTTAGTTTTTTTCTTAAGGAAGGTTCTAATTCCTTCCAATTCTTATCATGAATAACAATCACTCCTATCTCTTTATCGCCCATAGCAGACTTAACTGCTTCATCGACGCTCACTTCTTCACTAACATTAAACCATTTCTCTATACCAACCAGCCTGAAGCCAATCGTGAATAAATCATCTCCAACTACCGCAATTTCCATTAAACTACCACCAACTCCTCTATAATCTCATTTGCAAGACCTGCTTGCTTACCTCTGACAATTGCTCGAAGATTGTACACTTCTCTTTCCTTTTTCAATAAGTAATCTAGAACGGGTAGAACTGATAAAGGATAAAGATATGAGAATCTTTTCGTTTTATTTGCCATGTATTCATCTAAAGAGTGTACACAAGAATTCAAATCAATTGAGTCAGGTTTTAAATGTGGTTCAAGTAGTTCAAAATACTTAGAACCCTCTAGAGAAGTTAATAAGTCATCTAGTGATTGTGTACTAGATAACAAATCTGTACTCAAAGTACCTCCACCAATCAACAGCTCATCGTGAGCTCCGATTCCTCTATGTCTCATTCTTAATAGTGTTTTGATATTCGCGATATCTACTTTCAATTGAACAAAATCACGATACACTTCAACATCCGCACCTCCTGAAGGTTGGTTGGAAACCAAATTTTGATAATATATCAAATCAAGAGCGTCCTCTAAAGGCTGCAAACTATCTGAATTTCGTGCTTCTAATGCTTTCTTCAATGGATTATAGTAACTGGTTCCTTCGAGAGAGGATATCATATCTTCAACTGTCTTTGAATCATACAATTTATTGTAAAGTTCTTTATCTGAATCATTAATTGGACAAACAAGACGCTCTAAATTCTGCTTGTCCATATTCTGATTAATTCCTCTAACAATATTTTTCAAATTTTCAATACGATATTTCTCTGCATAAACATGTAATATGTCACGTAGCTTTCCTTTGCTAAAACTCAAAAAGTCACCAACATCTTTAGCCAAGTTGTCGACTAATGCTGTTTCGATAAGATCTGCCCCACTGAGTGTGGAACCGTATCTATCGATTTCTCTTCTATATTCTAAATCTTGTATGTATCTTGCTATTTCTGCATGTTCAAGATTTAAAAGCTGATTATAGGCTTCAGCTGGAAGAAGACGTGAGCGACGAGATCTAGCTCGTGTTGCTACGTAAGCATAGTTACTCATTTAGTAAACAAAACCTCACTTACCATTGACAAATGATTCTGCCAAGACGAATTTACTAGAGTCGAAAATCTGAAATCTAATCGATATTCGCCAGCTTCAACTAAGAATCCCAATTCATCAATGGTACCACCATTTGATAACTTACTAATCTTTTTGAATATAGCTTGATCTTTCTTCCTACAAAATAATTTGCCTTCTTTAGGAACTTTAGTAAGCAAATTAGAATATATTTTTTCGAGTTCTTTCGGACTTAAATCTTCTAACTTATCCATTACCTTAGTTTTTGTTTGTGAAAGTAAATCTTTTTGCATTTCTAATAGATTTCTTTTGACTTCTAATTCGGCAGCTGGAATCTCCTGCTGTTTTAGCTGCTCAATACGCCTAGATGTTTCTGATTTTATTTGCGAAACTAAATCGTTAGACTCTTTGGAAGCCTCTTCCATTTTAGCTTCAACCTCTTCAACGGTTGCTTTGCGTATGTCTGCAGCCTTCTCTTTGCCGGTTTCTTCAACCTGCTTGAGAATTTCCTCAAGACCCATTTTACAACACGAAGATGATTAATGCTGAAATAACTAGACCGAAAATAACAATTGTTTCAGGAATAGCTGTGAAAATAAGACCGTTTGTAAAGTTCTTATCATCTTCAGCGACTGCTCCAATAGCTGCTGAACCAATGTTACTCTGCGCTAAACCGGTACCAATTCCTGCTAGACCAACTGCTAGAGCTGCCCCTATGGCTATGTACCCTTTTGAAGTTGCTTCTGCGGCCTTTACCGTATCTTCGTTGTCTGCGTGCTCATCAGCACTTACTGCTGGCATGGTCAACAATGCTACAAAGAACATTGCTGCCAAAATGTATAGGTTTTTTTTCCCGTTCATGGTGTTACCTCTTTTTCTTTTGTATACTTTCGTATATAACCGAAAGGACTGTAAAGCGTGCCCCCACCCTGCACAAATTTTGTAAAGAATTCAACATATTGCAACCTTAGTGAGTTAATTCCGGTTCCAATAATACCAAGTGTAAATACAGTCAAATGTCCAATTAACATTACAAAGACTGCTGCGATTATGCCTGCTGGACCTGAAGGCCAGAGAAGTGAAAATGAAATAAAGTTTACAGTATAAGCCAAACCATAGTCACTCAGACCTATGGCACCTATACGTGCATATGAAATGACATTCGAAAATATTGTAGGGAATTCTAAAAGCCCAACTACACCTTCGCCAATTATGGCCAACCCTAGCCCCGTAAGCATAACTACTAAACCTATGGTTTGGAAAGACTCAGGTAATAAGCCAACCAGTGATACTAGCGAGAGAAGTCCTCCCCATAAAATCATGAAAAATGATAACTTTGCATAGATTGCATGTTTTAGATCATGATGTTTCCATTCATTCAAAAATCCTAAAATTAAACCTAACGAAATATGAATAACACCAATTAATATTGAGGATAAAAGCATTAATTGAGCACCGTGAGGATCGAACTTATGTATTGGGAGGTGCCAGCTGAAACCTTCGGCTTTTTCAATCAAAGGTATATCAAAACTAGGTCCGTAATATTTCGCAAATAAAGCTGAAGTATAACCGAGTGTGTTTCCTATATTATAGAACGATTGACCAAAAGCTTCCGCATAAATAAAAGTTCCAAACAAAAAGGTATAGATGCCTGCTGTTCTCAATATCTTACCTAAGTTTGCTAGAGCTTCATTGTGTGCAAACTTGGTTAGTATGTAATGTCCGAATAAAATATATGCGAAACCATAACCTGCGTCCCCAACCATTAGACCAAAAAATAGTGGATAAGTGATAAAAATAATCATTGTAGGATCATATTCCCAATGCTTAGGTGTGCTATACAATTTTGTAAATAATTCAAAAGGTTTCGCAACTTCTGGGTTATCTAACTTGATAGGCGGTTCATCACTTGAATTATTGTCTACTTCATAGTAAATATCTAAACCCTGCAAAGATTGTTGAAGGTCTGAAACCGAGTCTGAAGGAACCCATCCATCCAAGACAAACATATTTTCAGAAGTCGCTAATTTAAGTGGGAGACTAGATTTTTCTGAAAGAGCCGCATAATGCTCCTCACAGGCGACTAACCAATCACCATGTCTTGCTGCAAGTATTTCAATTTCTTGAAGTAAGCCAGCTTTTTCATGCTCAAGTTTTAGAAGTTGACTGGACAATGAAGTTAACATTACCTTGGGTAAACCTTCACCTTCTGGTACATCCATTGATCTAAAACCAATGTTTAACAAGTCTTTTTCAATTTCAGTTGAAATTTCACTTGCACAAAAAACAACCACATTATCGTCTTTCTGAATAAAATCTATATTTTTATTGGATGCTAAAGATGAACTATCTGAATCTGATGGAAGATGGCCTGCGAATACTGCAACACTAGAATAACCTGACAGATACTTAACATCTATATTAAATTCTTCAAATTCTTTAAGCTGCTCAATACTGCTACTAACTTCATCAATTCGTCTGTCACAATCACGCTCTTTCGCTTTAAAGTCATGAGCTTGAGATATAATCCCATCTAATTCAGATATTTCTGACTCTATTTCGGAATCTAACTTAATCGTTGAAGGAGGACTCGATTCAACATCGAGGAGTTTAATTACAGAACGAAGCTTTACAAGAAAATCTGAAGACTTTTCGCCATAATCTAAAGACTTACCTAAACTGAAACCATCGTCTTCATTATTATAGTCAACCACATGAACTAAATTTTGATCATTTAGCAATTTTGATAAATCTGCGAGATCTTTTTTATGACCACTAATGGTCATTCGTGACATTTTTTCAGACTTTAGCATTAAGATAAACTCTCCAAGAACTCTTTGATGAATTTATCTGCCGCAGCATCAACCTTACCTTCAGCCTTCTTTTTCATATCAGAATTACTTTTTGTACCTTTCTTTAAGATATCACTTTTCTGAGATTCGACGTCACTTGTTGCAGCATCTATCTCTTTCTGGGACTCAGACGTGGCAGAATCTTTAGCTTTCTTCAACAAATTTTCTTGGTCTATAGGAACTTTATTTCTAGCAGAAACTTGTTCCTTCTCAGCTGCTTCAATATCACTAGCAGCTGCAGCTTCAGCTTTCTTAATCTTCTCCAATAAGGCTTCTCTGGACATGGTTAAATCAAATAGTGAAGTATCAGTAAAATAGGCCTATAAATATTTAAGCTATGATTTTAGATAAAAAGTAATTTAAATTAAAAAAAACAAGTGCAATATTAAATCCCCTAGTCTGGTAGCAAAATAATTGGGCCCGTAGCTTAGCCTGGTTGGAGCACCCGGCTGATAACCGGGAGGCCATCGGTTCAAATCCGATCGGGCCCACCATAATTTCAATAAATATAATAACAATACTTACTATAACCTCTGCGTAATTGAAATGTAATGAAAATTTTACGATTTAAATTAAAAGATGAAACCCGAATTGGTTTTTTGTCAGACCAAAAAATTATTCCCTTTCCGTCAAAATTTGGTAATGACATCATTAATATAATCGCAAAATGGGATGAAATAAAAATGGAAATGGATAGCTATATCGGTATCGAGAATGAAAAATTCGATTTAGATGAAACAGATTTGTTAGCGCCCATTGAATCGCCTAGCAAGTTCTTAGCTATAGGACTAAATTACAAGAAACACAGGCAAGAAACAATAGATGCAGGGATAACACCTCCAAGGAATCAAATGTGGTTTACGAAGCAGACATCCTGTATCAATTCACCACATGGTAACATCATCAAACCAGATGCAACAATGATGCTAGATTATGAAGTTGAGCTGGCCTTTGTCATAGGTAAAAAATGTTATCAAGTAAGTGCTGAAGAAGCACAAGACTACATTTATGGTTACATGGTTTGTAATGATATCAGTATGAGGGATTGGCAACTTCATAATATGCCTGACAGGCTGGAACTAATGATTGGAAAATCTCACGATTCACACGGGCCTATAGGGCCATGGATTGTTACTAAAGACGAAGTTGAAGATCCTCATAAATTAAAACTTGAATGTTTTGTAAACGGAAATTTACGCCAATCTAGTAATACTGATGATATGATTTGGAACTGCTACCAACAAATTGAATACCTGTCTAACGCGATGACACTCAATCCCGGAGACATAATTGCAACTGGAACTCCTCCAGGATCCGGATTCAGTCCAAGAGGTGCCTCTGGGAAAGCTGACAAAGAGAGAAAAGGTAATGTGTTTTTAGAACCTGGAGACATAGTGAAATGTGAGATTGAATCTTTAGGTTTTATCGAAAATAAGGTTGTCTAATACTATGAAAGGGAACATGACAAAAATTGGTCTAACGACTAATATGCTAATAAGTCATGCTGAAAAAAACCACGGTCAAACTGAAGTATTATCTGTTGACGTAAAAGGTGATGTAGAAAAGAGTACATGGCAAAAAGTGGGTGAGAGAGCTCGAAAAATTGCAAGTGCACTAGATAAATTGGGACTAAAAAAAGGCGACCGGTTAGGTACTATTTCTCCAAATAATAAAGAACACCTTGAACTTTTATACGCTATTTCTGGATTTGGAGGTATTGCACATACCATTAATCCTAGACTATTTCCAGATGAAATTGTTTACATTGTAAATCACGCAGAAGACAAAGTTTTGTTCGTAGATTCTTCTTATATTGCAATTTTGATTGGCCATAGACATCTCTTTGAGACAGTTGAACACATTTATTTGATGGGGCCAAAGAAGGATGAATTTGCTGCAAATATGAATGGATTTAAATTCCTGAATGATCTAACAGATGATGGCGATAAAAATTACAATTGGCCTGAATTAAATGAAAATGATGCTGCCGTGCTTTGCTATACTTCCGGAACGACAGGAAATCCTAAAGGTGTATTGTATTCACATAAATCTATAGTTGTTCATGCAAATCTAGTATCTTTGCCAGATAATTTTAATTTGAGTGCGAGAGACAGTTTACTTCTTGTAACTCCCATGTTTCATGTAAATGCGTGGGGAGTTACATACGCTTCAGCAATGGTTGGAAGCAAACTAGTTCTTCCAGGACCTAATTTAGATGGTAAAAGTGTTGTATCCTTAATAAATAATGAAAATATAACAATGTCTTTTGCAATTCCTACAATATGGGAAGAAGTTTTGGAACAACTCGATAAGACTGGTGAAAAATTAGAAAGTCTTGATAGAATATTATCTGGTGGAACAGCAGTTCCCGAATGGATGATAAGACAATTTAAAAATGATTACAGTGTTCATGTTATTCATGCATGGGGAATGACTGAAACTAGCCCCTTGGGAACTGCAAATACCCCACTAGGAGCTCATGCCAATCTCCCTAAAAAACAAAAAATAGAAAAAATGTATAATGCTGGAAGACCAAATTGGTCAGTACAGATTAAAATAGTTGATAGAGAAGGTATAGAATTGCCTAGAGATGGTGAAAGTGAAGGTGATTTATTAGTTAAAGGACCTACTGTTATAGAGAGATATTTGCATGATAAACAATCGTCTCTAGATAATGATGGGTGGTTTAAAACTGGAGACATTGGAAAAATTGATTCGGAAGGTTATCTTGAAATTACAGACAGATCTAAAGATTTAATCAAATCAGGTGGCGAGTGGATTAGCTCACTAGAACTAGAAGAAATTGTAAGAGGACACGATAAAATACATGATGCAGCAGTTATAGGAGTTGATCATAAGAAGTGGAATGAAAGGCCTTTGGTAATAGCTGAAGCGGTAAAGGGCACCAATCCTAAAGAAAAAGAAATTCTAGATTTCTTTAAAAATAAGATTGCTAAATGGCAAATCCCTGACGCTGTAGTATTTGTGGACGAACTGCCTCTTTCATCAACTGGGAAACCTATAAAGAGAGATTTAAGATTTGAGTTCAAGAACTATTTTGAGGAGAAAAAAAATGGATAAAGACTACGATGCCATAGTAATGGGTTGCGGACCTACGGGAGCAATCGCATCGATATTATTGGCAAATAAAGGATTCAAAGTGGCTGTTGTAGAAAAAAGTGCTAAACCATATCCCTATCCTAGAGCTATAGCATTAAACGAATTTACAATGGATTTGCTAAAGAACCTTTTGGGAGAACTATGGGAGAAGTTTAATTTTACTACGGCTGTTGAAGTTGGCTATGTTTTGAGCAAAGAAAAAATAAATGAACCATTCGGTTTGATGCAGCCACCAGAGATAGATGGAAAAGTTCTTGATTTAGATAATTTTGGGTTCATTAACTGGATTTATAGTCCTCAATTAGAAGAACTATTGAGAGAAAAAATAAAGAGTAATGAAAATATTACCACATTTTATGATCATAGTGGATTAATTTTGTGGGAAGACGGGAAAAACTATCTAAAAATCGAAAACTCCACAACTGGAATACAAACTGAGTTATCTTGTAAGTATCTTTTAGGGGCCGACGGAGGCGGAAGTTTTGTTAGAAAACAAATTGGAGCACCACTTAAGAAACTGGGGAACGCAATTTCTTTCTTAATTGTAGACATAAAGGCCTCAAGGAAAGCTCTACAACCCGGAATGGAGTTCGACAGTGGCGGTCATCAGATTATTGACCCTTCCGGTGAAAGGCCGACAACCTTCATTCATTGTGAAGGAAAGAATCATGGATCTCATAAAAATCACTTTAGATTTGAATTTGCACTTAAACCAGACGAAAATTATGCATCTATCCAATCGCCTGAATCAATTAAAGAACTGGTAAGTCCATACCTTAAGAACGAACAAATTGAAATAGAAAGGTCAACCGTTTACAAATTTAACTCTCTTATTTCAACTAAATGGCGGGTTAAAAATATTTTTACTATTGGGGATGCTACTCATCAAACGTCTCCTTTCTTAGGACAAGGACTAAATATGGGAATTAGAAATTCTTACAACTTAATTAATAAAATAGAGCTTGTAGAAAAGGGAATCTCTAGCGACACATTGTTAGATACATACCAAATTGAATGTTATCCTGACTCCGAATACATTATTAAGCAATCATTGTTCATGGGTGGACTATTGTTCAATACTAGATTCTATGTTAATTTTGCAAGAGGATTAATCCACTTTTTTAATGGAGGAAGAGGCAAACCAATACAACTTTTCCCTGAATTTGTTCCTGAGACTGTTACAGTACCAAACGGATTCAAACCCAATAAGTACAGTCAGAAAGGCTATCCTATGTACAACTACACAACTAAAGAGGGTTTTCCTCGCTCGCTCCGAAGTTACAATTCTACAAAATACCGAATATTTTGTAAGGATAGTACTGAGGCAGTTGAAGGCCATATTTCGAAAATACCTGATGCAATACGTCCCAATGTGACAGCATTATCTGATGGTAGAAACGGCGAAAAAACAAGCGACAAATTACTGGTATGTTGTCAACGTAAGGATGACTTAAAAATGCATGATAAACTATTCAGTAGAGGTATAATAAGATCAAATGTTGATTACGTAGTAATGGCTCCTTGCTATACCATGCTTGGAACCTATAGTAAAGGGCAAGAGAATAAAATGATCTCGGATTATTTATCGGTTTTCAATTTAACCAATTAGTTATCAACTATGAAGTCCATGCAAGCAAAGGCAACATTTTCGGGTCTTTCAATATGAGTCCAATGCAAAGCATCTGTTATAATAGTGAATCTGGAAAATCTTCCACCCTTTTTGGTTTTTAGAGTCGAATATCTACCACCTGCCTTCTTTTCGACAAACTTCGAATAGTTTTTCTGCCATGTGGGGTTGGATCTGTCTTGAAATTCTCCACCAGGTAGTAAATCTTCAACATCGTCAGGCCAAAAATTCCATTTTCCCCAATAAGGCTGATCACCAGTATGGTTGGAGATTATACCAAAATCTTTAGGTAAATCTGCAAATGTATATGTTGGAAATTTAAATCTGAAAAACCTGAATATGCCTGCTACTTGGCCTGCACCGAGTAAACCTGCTAGCTTTCTCAATAAAGACATTTTTTTAGCATTAGGAAGATCCTTAGCTAAAATCATTTCGTCCGAACCTTGAAACTGCATCATAGGAAACGAGGTATTACTAATACTGAAACCTCGAGACATGTCTGTCCGCCGTTTTCCTTCATCTAAAAAGTCCGTTTGCCTGAAAATTTGCCTTGTTAGTTTGAAAAAATACTTAGACTGATTAGGCATGTTTTGAATTGCAACCCATCTCTCACCGAGCTCAGAATCCGATTCTGCAACTGATGCCTCTTCAGCAAATGATGGTGAAATAAAACCAAATGGAGCTCCTCCTCTTATTGCACTCTTTAATAAAGGAGGGAAGGAATCTGTAGCCATAATTCTGTGAGGAGGGCCCAAAAATATTCCATCGTCAACAAGCTTAGTCCATTCTTCTTCAAATTTAGTCCAACCCTGAGATCCTCTCGAATAGCTCAGTGCCATATCTGGAGTCTCAGCTAGCATATTATCCATAATAATACAACCTCTGTCGTGCCCAACAAAATGGGCTCGTTCAATTTTTAGACCATCGATTAAGATTGAGCGAAGTGTATGTGCGCAGTTCTCCAGATCAAATCTAGGATCTACCGCAAGACTGCCTTTCATTGGAACTTTTCTATTTGGAGGTCTTAGCCCGTCATACTTTGAAAGTGTAGAACCATCGATTTTAATTTCTGTATATTCCTCTAAAAATGGAACTGTTATTGTAATAAACCGATAGTTTTTTCCACTAGGATGATTAGACATACTCGAAACCAGCCACCTGGCATCTAGTAAACTGTCTTCAAAGACACCCATCATCACAACCACAGGTATTCCCTCTGGATTTCCTGCATATGCAATACGATGCTTATGGCCTTCAATTTCAATGTAGTCTACGTCGAAATCTACACCATTAGTAGTAGGAATTTTAAAGTCTAAAATATTATCCATTAATGTTCCTAATTTTTTGAACTATATCTTCAACGTTAGACAGGTCTCTGTTGATTAACGATTGCTGTGTTTCTTTATCAAAATCCTTGTAAAAACTTGCTGCTGCAGGACCGTCAAGATTACGTATTCCAGATTCTTTGACAGTAGGCCCCCACTGGTTGTGACCATTCGGTCCTAAACCACTTATTTTATGAATGCGCTGACCAAAATTACGTGTCATTCTATCTCCGTCTGACATATGCTCATGAACATGCCCATAAGGATCATGCCAGTAGTCATAGATATGAGACCCTAATACGTGCCTGCCTACCCCCCATGCAATATCATACCTTTGATTATCAAATTCAGCTTTAGTTTTAAGTTGCATATGACCTCGCCACACATCATCCAAGTTTGATACTTCAAATGAGGCATGGCTAAGTTGAGGATTAATTGACTGCCCATCAGGAGCCATATCTGCATTCATATTGGAAATTATAAAAAATGTATGATGGTCTGTAGGTGTATTACCTCGATCACATCTAAAAAAAGCACCGTATGTTGCTGAGCCCTCTGCAAAAGTGCCTGGATAAAGGGGAGATGCTCCTGCCTTTTTCAGCATTTCAAACATTTTCGGATTAATAGAATGACCTTCTGCCGATTTAGGGGCTTCAAAAATTACACTGTCAGATGGCAATAAGCCAAATGTATTCATCATGAAATCCATCATCTTATGATGTGGGCCAACAGGGATTGCTAAAACGACGTGTCCAATTTTAATTACATCCGGAGGGCCTGGATGAACTGTGTTGCTTCCGTCAGCTTCTCTGTTCCCAGAGGTGTCTTGCAACTTGTTAGCTCCCCTTACGTAGTTGTCTTTAGTTCCATAATTATACTCAATTCTCTCTCTAGAGGCTTCTAGCTCTTCAATATCTCTACCGTGAACCGCTTCAATTAGAAGATTGCAGACAGGATCAATGAAAGACACTCTCTTTCCACCACATAACTCACCTTCTAATCCAGGAACTGGATGAACTGGAGAACATCCATCAATATTTTCCGATAAAATTGTTAAGTCATTTTCACTCTTCATCTGCATTGCAAAACCTAAAAATTTTGCAGGACCTTTATGAACCACATGACAAAAACCATCTCCGGATAAACCTCTAGAATAAATGGTCGAATCGTCTTGATGCATTATTTTGAAACCAAAATCATGAACCCAATTCTCATATAAATCTAAATCTGGTACTGAAAATCTAACGTATGCAATATCCCATGCCTTAGTCAACGGAGTAATTGGCGGCAAAGACTCCGAGCCCTCTAAATGCTCCTCTTCACCCTTATTTATAGCTTCAAATAAATCCAAATCTTTGTCAACTAGTTGTATGACATCCGCAGCAGTAGGTGGACTATTAGCATTAGAATTATTCATTGTATATTAATCAAATACGCTATTAAATAAGCTTCTACAAGTAATTCATAAAGATTAAAATTTCACCATTCTTTTCTTCTACGGGGAGACTAGTCAAGGTCTCTCCTCGGCAAGGCCCGTTATCACAAAGACCTGTGTCTGGCTCAAATACGGCCTGGTGATGCATGCACTGAACTCTGTTGAGCTCTTTGTTCCACAGGTATTTTGGGTCATTACAAAGCTGCCTACCATCGTGAGGACAAGAATTGATCCACGCAGACAATTTTTTAGAGCTTCTAACTATAATAGCTGTTAACCCATCAACATTGTTAGGAATATCTATCATAGAAGCTTCATGAGGGGCAATTGATGAGGAGGGGATTCTAGCTATTTCGACTTTCATTTAACTTCCATTAATACTCGAAATATTGACTATCGCCTGGATTGGGAACTCTCAGAATATTTAATTGTGCAGCCAGTCCTACATAGTGACCTATTACTAACACAAGCTCAACCATGCCCTTTTCACTTCCTACTAGTTCAAGGGCTTCTGCATAAGTTGAATCTGAAACTCTATAATCAGACAAGTATTCTTTTGTCAATTTGTAGGATACTGATTGTTCCAGTCCTTCAGTTGAATCTTCAAATTGAGGGCTCTCTCCTTTGTGCACTGATTCTATTATGTCTGAAGGGACTCCAGCGTTCTTTGCACTTTTACTGTGTGCCCAAAATTCAACATTGCACTTGAAATGACAAGCTATTGTGCAGATTGCAAGCTCTTTCATTTGGCTAGGGGCATTGGAAGTATTTTTCCTTATTGCAATACCTATATTATCTAAGGATTTAGCCATTACACTATCTGAGTACATCCAGGCATTAAATGGACCCGGAAGAGAACCATCAGATAGTGTTCCAACTCCCCTTTCAGAATTAACTATTGAATCGTATACTCCCTTAATATCTTCATCTAAATCGGCCCTACTTAAATTTTCGAGTCTAGGTAATTGGTTAGACGCTAAATTATGGCTATCCCATTCGTTCATTATACATTATCTATAATGTATATTTAAAGTTAAAATTAAGCGTAACTATTATTCGTGAGCTCCAATAAGAAAATATGAAAGATTATATCCGTTCAGCTAATGAAGATGGAATATTGGATATTAAAATAGAAAGGCCAAACAAAAAGAACGCTTTAACTGAAAAGATGTATTTGGAGTTGAATAGACTAATCTCTGACGCATCAAAGAGTGCCCAAATTAACGTCATTTTGATATCTGGGGGACAAGACTTTACAGCGGGAAATGACCTTGAAGATTTCAAAAAAAATCCACCACAAGATAGAAGCTCTCCAGTTTTTAAATTCATGCAGAGTTTTTCTAAATGTCCTTTGCCAATAATTGCTTCAGTTGATGGATATGCTGTTGGCATAGGTACAACTATGTTACTACACAGTGACTTAGTTTATGCTTCAAAAGATAGTGTCTTTATGCTTCCATTCATTGATTTAGGAGTTGTTCCGGAATTTGGTTCTTCTATGTTATTACCGGAAAGATTAGGCTATGTCAAAGCCGCCGAAATGCTAATGCTTGGCAATAGGATTACAGCTGAAGAAGCATTACAAATGGGATTGATCAATTTGGTATTGAGAGAGGATGAAGTCTACGAGGCTGCTAAGAAAACTGCTAGGAAGCTAGCAAGAAAACCAAGAAAAGCTCTGTTAATGACGAAAAAATTAATGCGAAGGGATAAAGAAACATTATCTGAAAGAATAGATACTGAAAGTGATCAATTTATTAAATTTCTGCAAAGCAGCGAATCTAAAAATATTCTAAACAAGTTGTAAAAAAGATAAAGTAAGTTTTCACATTAGCTTTTCAAGAACTAATTTATGATTTTTAGTCATCTTCACTTTACTACCATCTTTATAATTTAACATAACAACTACACTTTCAGCGTCAAAAACTACGTTATCCTTATTATTGTCCGATAATATTTTATCTTCAATGCAAAACGAAGTATTTCCTATTTTACTAATCCTAGTGTGAACATGTACTGTGTCTGGATAGGTTAGAGGTATACGGTAATTAGTGTTAAAATTCGCAAGTATAGGTCCTATTCCATCACCCTGCAACAAGCTTTCCATCGTGAATCCATTATTCCACCATGGCATTTTTTTAAAAAGTTGAATTCTAGAAGTTTCACACCACTTCGCATAAATTATGTTATTTACGTGGTTAAAAGAATCCATATCTCCCCATAACAAAGGAATCTTGGTTATGACTGGCCAATTCTTTTCATTCACTAAAAAAATTTCTCCCTACCTGGTAAAAATTATTGGCAACTAACCATTCACCACCGTCTGCTATCAACATGTCCCCTGTGATTACACTAGCTGCTGGTGAACAGAGATAAAGCACTTGTTGCGCCATTTTTTCCGTGTTTGTTATACCTCCAGCAGGAATATTAGACTCAAAAGTTTTAACTACATTCTCATCAAGCATTAAATTCTTTTTCACGTTATCTGTTAAGACTACACCTGGACACATAGCATTAACTCTAATTTTGTCATTAGACCACTCTAGTGCAAGAGATCTGGTGAGGTTTAGAACTCCTGCTTTTGCTGCACCCGAGTGTGCGACAAATGGAGCTGCTCCCCAAGCATAATTAGCAATTATATTGACTATAGAAGACCCCTCTTCACTTTTCCTGAGAAGGGGATAACAAGCTTTTGAAACTCTGAATGTTCCATCGAGAACAATATCTATAACTGCTCTCCAGGCATTCTCACTCATGGCTGCAGCTGGCGTGACAAAGTTACCTGCGGCATTATTTACTAAAACATCAAGATGTCCCCAAGTATCTTTGATATGCTTCGCCACCTCTTCAACGGTTTCATTGTTTCTTACATCCATAGTCTTCCAATGGAGAGTTTTACCTGTCTGACTATTCATTTCTGCAGCTGCTTTCGTAAGATTCTCTTCCTTTCTTGAAGCAATTATCACGTCTGCACCGTGTTCAAGGAAAGCTTTTGCAAATCCCAAACCCATACCAGTAGCTCCTCCTGTTATGAAGACTTTTTTACCTTCGAATAAATTTTCCTTAAAAATACTCTCAGACATCATGCCTTCCCTGAGAATTTGTTAGCACTCTCAAAGCCATCATCTGGTAGAGACATCATAGTTTTTGAACCAGTACCTATTGCGATAGCTCTTGACAGTGTTTCAGGTAGAATTCTTTCAAAGAAAAACCTTCCAATTATTATCTTATTTTTATAAAAATCATCTTCGTCTTGTTTTAAAAAAGCGGTTTTCAACATCAATAACCACATATATCCCATGGACACCAAACCAAACTGCTTCATATAATCTGAAGCGGCTGCTCCTATTTCATAAGGGTTAGATAGTCCTTTTTGGGCCATGAACATTGAAGTTTTTTGAAGGCCTTTAAGAGCTTTTTCAAATGGAATAACGAACTCTTTAAGATTCTCATCGCCTCTGTTTACTTCAATAAAAGCTAAGGCTGGATGGAAGAACCTTCGGAGCAACCTACCCATCCCTTGAGGCATTTTTCTACCGGCTAAATCCATTGCTTGAATACCATTTGTGCCTTCCCAAATAGGTGCTATTCTAGCGTCCCTGTAGAATTGTTCCATACCATATTCACGGATATAACCATGGCCCCCAAATATCTGAAGCATTTCAGACGATATCTCGACACCATAATCTGTTAGAATTGATTTGATAATTGGAGTCATCAGTTCAACTAAATCGTTATTTGCTCTACGAATATTTTCGTCAGGATCTTTAACCGATCTATCTATTGCTAATGCTGTCCAAGCAGAAAGCATTCTTGATGAGTCAATCAGCGCTTTAGCTCGCAATAACATGCGCCTAATGTCAGGATGAACCAATAGAGGATCCGCCTCTTCTGAAGGTTTTTTGGCTCCTTTCAAGTCCCTACCTTGCAATCTATCCTTTGCATATAGCAATGCGTTTTGATAAGAAATTTCAGCTACACCTAGGCCCTGCATTCCTACTGCAATTCTTTCATTATTCATCATTGAAAACATAGCCTCTAAACCTTTATGAGGCTCTCCAACAAGATAGCCCAAAGAATCTTCAAAGCTCAGTACACAAGTAGGAGACCCATGAACTCCCATTTTCTCCTCGATGGAAACACAATTTACACCATTTCTATCGCCTAAACTTCCATCATCATTAACCAAAATTTTAGGAACTAAAAATAGACTAATACCTTTAGCACCAGGAGGTGCGTCAGGTAATTTTGCAAGTACTAAATGAATTATGTTATCTGATAAATCATGCTCGCCTGCGGTTATGAAAATTTTCTGCCCGCTAACTCTAAATGCTTCATTTTCGGGAACTGCCTTTGTTCTTATTAGACCCAAATCAGTACCACAATGAGCCTCTGTTAAACACATTGTTGCAAAGTATTCTCCGTTAAGGAACTTGGGTAAATAGATATCTTTTAGCTCTTCGCTTCCATAATTGTGTAAGCAATGGTATCCTCCTTTTGTTAAGCCCATTAAAGTTCCCAGAGACATATTAGTAGAACAACATAGCTCATCTGTATAGGTGTTAATTACGTTGGGAAACTCCATACCTCCATACTTCTTGTGACCAAAGAGCGAACTAAGACCAGATTCTATTACTACTTTAGCAGCTTCTTTCATACCCGGAGATATAGTAACTTTACCTGAATCGAAAGTTGCTCCAACTGTATCACCCTCTGCATTAGAAGAAAGCCAATATTCTCTTGCAATTTCATCATATTGATCAGCTATCATTTCAATCATATCCCAAGTAGCTTCCTCATAATTTTCATAGCCTGCTAATTCCTTCTCAATATCCAATACCTCTCGAAGGATAAATTCGTACTCTCTTTTCGGTGCTTTGTATTCAACCATTTTAATTCCTCAGTGGCTTACCTTTGGTAAGCATATGTTCAAATCTCTCCAGTGTAGCTTCAGTTTTTACTAAATCAACGAAGCTTTCTCTCTCCATTTCCAACAGCTTATCTTCAGAAACTTTATCCAAAAAATCAGTATCTCCTCCGGTTAGGATGTAAGCTAGTTTGTCTGTTACAACAACATCATGAGGAGTTGCATGGCCTGATTTAACTAGGTCAGAAACTGCCAAATCCAATGCAGCTTTTCCTGATAGTCCTGGAAGGTGATATTCATTAATTTCAGGAGGCATATAGCCATCTGCCAATCGTAGGCAAGTTTGCTTAGCATCGTAAAGAACTCTCGAACGATTCATTGTAATATCATCACCCTCTAACAAGAATTTCATATCTCTTGCTTCCTGAGCACTACTTGCTACTTTAGCAGTACCTAGATTTTCAAAAATCTTAACAATACTGCCCATAGGCCCCTTTGGTGATTTTGAATCTGCGTTCCATCTTCGTATCATCTCTTTACAACCACCCCACGCAGGAACAACTCCAACCCCCACCTCAACCAGTCCAATGTAAGTTTCTGAATGGGCTTGAATTCTATCACAAGCAAGGAGAACTTCGCATCCGCCACCTAGTGCAAGTCCAGATGATGCACCAACTACTGGAAAACTACCATGTTTAAGACTCATAAATGTTAATTGACCTCCCTCAACAAATTTATCAACTTCACCCCAAGCCCCTACGTTACATATGAAACTGGCAAGTCCCAAATTAGCACCTGCTGAAAAATTAGTCCCGTCGTTACCTATTACAAGTCCCTTAAATTTGCCAGATTCACACAAAGAAGCAGCTTCAGAAAGACCTTCCATGATCAGAGGATCAATTGAATTCATTTTACTTACAAACTCAGCAAGAAGAATTTCATCACCCATATCCCATAACTTAATCGATGGATTTCTGAAAATTGCCATTTTACCTCTGCTAACATCCGAAACTGAAAGATAACCCTCTGGCTTTGGAACCTTTTCGTATTCGCCGTCTATCGTAAAGTAATTTAGATTATTATCTTTTTCAGAATAGAAATGACCGTCCCCTATAATCTCTAAAATCTTGGGCACTTCTAAACCCTCACTTTTTAGTTTATCTGCAAACCATGAAGGCCCTAATGCATCTAACATCTCAAATGGTCCCTTCTTCCACAAAAAACCATTTTTCATTGCTATGTCTACATTGACAATATTTTGCGTAATTTCAGGAACTAAAGATGCTGCATATGACAAAGTTTTAGAGAGAACTTGCCAAGCAAATTTGCCTCCTTTGTCATCGTACTCAACCAACGCTCTAAGGCCCTTCTTAGCAGCTTTAACACTTCGTAAATTTTTAGGTTTAATCGATTTAGAATAATTACCAGTCTTCAAGTCTCTTGATTCTTTGACTTTAGATCCGGAAGATAAATTAAGTCTGTAGAATCCACCCTTACCTTTTCTACCTGTATATCCCGAATCTACCATATTAGAAAATAATTGACTTATGCCTAATTTTTCCTGTTCTGAGTAAGCAATACAGTATGGATCTGTCTCTGGCAGGTTTGAAATCATACTGCTTGTAACATGGGGAATTAAATCTATACCTACTACATCAGCTAAACCGAACAATCCTGTTTTTGGAGCTCCAATAGGCCGACTCATGACTGCATCTGCTTCTTCTACAGTTAAACCCGACTTTACAGCTTCAACCATTCCTACTAAGGTCCAATAAGTTCCTATTCGATTTCCAATAAAACCTGGAGTATCATTGCACACAACTACTTCTTTTCCAAGATTTATATCGCAAAATTCTGAAACAATTTGAACTTTTTCTTGACTAACTTCACTACCTGAGACTATCTCAAGTAATCGAAGATATCTTGGAGGATTAAAAAAATGAGTAATCATAAAATCCTTAGCAAAAGAATCAGGCATCCCTTCTACAAGCTGTTCTCTAGGTATCGTAGATGTGTTTGATGTAATTATTGAACCTTTCTTTCTGAACTCCTCAATTTTTCTAAAGACATTATGCTTTACATCTAGCCTTTCCAAAACTACTTCAATAATCAAGTCTGCATCTTTTATAAAATCTAAATTGTCCTCGATGTTTCCAGTTGTTATAAGTTTAGCATTTCTTCTATGCATCAAAGGAGTAGGACTTCCCAACTTAACTGGCTTAAGCATTTTACTAACTGCACTTTCAGCTATTACATTACGATTAGTTGCGCCATCTGGTACTATGTCTAAGAGTGTTACAGGAAAACCTGCATTAGCAACTTGAGCAGCAATGCCACTACCCATAAGACCGGCACCAATTACTGCGACATTATTAATTTTCATTTAAGCCCTTTCTAAAACTGTTGCACAACCTTGTCCGCCTCCTACACACATGGTTGATAGGGCATAGCGTTTTCCGGTTTCTTTCAATAAAGATGCTGCTTTACCTGTAATTCTAGCACCACTAGCGCCTAAAGGATGTCCCATCGAAATAGCTCCACCATGAATATTCAACTTGGACATCTCAACACCTAATTCCTTAACACATGCTAAACTCTGTGCTGCAAAGGCTTCATTCATTTCAATAATATCAACATCTTCTAATTTAATTCCAGCTCTTTTGAGAGCCTTCTGAGAAGATAGAACGGGGCCAATTCCCATTATCTCAGGGCTACAACCTGATATTGCCATTCCACGTATGTATGCTAGAATTTCTAAACTATTCTTGTTAGCATAATCTTCCGAACAAACGATAACTGCAGCGGCACCATCAGTTAATGGTGATGAAGTTGCAGCCGTAACTACTCCATCTTTATCGAAAGCAGGTTTAAGCCCAGCCATAGTCTCTAAAGATGTTTCTGGTCTGACACACCCGTCTTCGGTAACTCCGTTAATCGAGACAATTTCATCTTCAAACTTTTTTTGATCATTTGCGCTTGCTGCTTTTTGATGGCTTTCTAAGGCCATTTTCTCTTGCTCCTCTCGATTGATAGAATGTTGCTTAGCTAAGTTTTCAGCTGTGTGACCCATTCCAATGTAAGCATCTACATCAATTAAACTTGGATTTAGCATAGGATTGAATCCAGGCATTGGAACTCTACTCATTGATTCAACGCCGCCTGCGATGAATAACTCACCAGAACCTGAAACTATTGCTCCAGCTGCTTGGTGTATTGCTTGCATGGATGAAGCACAAAACCTGTTGACAGTTACACCACCGACGCTCTTTGGAAGGTCTGATAAGAATACCACATTTCGGGCCAAATTCATTCCTTGTTCAGCTTCTGGAAAAGCACAACCAAGAATTAAATCTTCAACATCATCGACGTTGATTTTATATTTTTTAATCAAGCCATTAACAACCCCTGCAGCCAAATCATCTGGCCTAACTTTAGCCAAGCCTCCCTTTTTAGCCGGTGTAAATGCTGAACGGACATAACCACATATTACTGCGTCACTACTCATCTAATTACTCACTACTAATTTAGTATATAAAACTAAGGAATCTGGTTAATATTATAAAACATTTATATAGTTTGTAGCTAAACTTACCCTTTAAATAGATATACAATTGTGATATGTTATGCAAGGCTTAAGCCAAAGTGACAAAATAAAATCTGAAAAAGAAATTAAGATACTAACACAATTAGGATTATCTAAAGATGAGGCCCACGTTTATCATGTATTACTAGTCTCTAAAGAATCTACTGTTGGAAAAATCAGTAGGTCTATTAATTTCTCGCGTGCTAAAATTTACGGAATTGTAGATAACTTATTGGCAGAGGGAATCGTGGTTGAAGGAAATAAACACCCAAAAACATATTTTCCAGTTGATCCAAAGGATATATCAGAGAGAAAATTAAAATCTATCCAGAAAGCATCAAAATTAGTTGATGAACAATTGGCTCCGCTATTCAAATCAAAACCTGTAGACTATTTGGAAACTCTAACAGTTAAAGATATGGAAATATTTTCACAAGTGGTAGACATGTGTGAAAGAGCAAGTGAGACCATAGATGTTATTGCAGCAATACTTCCATCTGAAATGCCTCGTAATGTCTGCAGAGCTTTTTCTGATGCAAGCGGTAG
>MIZB01000166.1_pt1 | contig 24705 bp, 23 predicted proteins | sample 888171 | NCBI WGS metagenome assembly MIZB01 (sample SAMN05440186, study PRJNA335308) | marine metagenome | isolation source: marine water
GATTTCCTCTGCAGTTCTGTAAATTTCCATGTTGCCGTTTTCCTTACAAACTAACTCAGTCATATTTTTGAGATGTATTCTTCTTGCATCATCAACTTTGTAAACTCTGTGACCAAATCCCATAATTTTTTGTTTGTTATTGAAAGCATTTTCAATATACTCTGAAGCATTTTCAGGTTTCCCAACTTCCAGAATCATATCCATTGCTTTCTCATTGGCACCACCGTGCAGTGGACCACTTAGAGTACCTACGGCAGAAGTAATTGCAGAGTGTAGATTTGCTAAGGTTCCAGCAGTTACTCTTGCAGAGAAAGTAGAAGCATTAAATCCGTGATCAGCTAGTAGTATGAGGTAAAGATTCAAAGCATTAATCTGAATTTTTGAAGGTTCATCTCCATGAAGCATTCTTAGAAAATCTTCAGCATGACCTCGCTCAGGTTCAGCTTTGATTATTGGGAGACCTTCTCTTAGGCGATGTATCATTGCAACAGCAGTTGCAATTTGTCCTACAAGTCTCAGAGCTTTTGGAGCTAATTCACTTAGAGGCACATTTTTTTCATAATGGCCAAGAGCAGATACAACAGTTCTTAGAGTACTCATAGGCGAAGTTTTTCCTACTAATTTGGTAATAACTTCAACTACGTCATCAGGTAGCACTCTTGCTTCACCAATATTTTTAGTCATTTCGCTTAAGCGGTCCTCTGTAGGAAGTTCATAATCATATAGAATACAGATGGTTTCTTCAAAAGTAGTATCCAAAGCTAGATCATCAATATTAAATCCACAATATCTTAGTATGCCTTTTTCCCCATTTACTGAGCTTAAATTAGTATCAGCCGCTACGATTCCTTCTAATCCTTTTGTTGGCTCAGGTATTGAATCCTTATTATCTTTTGGTAATGACACATTATTCAGTAAAGGAACCAATATTTAGGGATTTGCCGAATTTATCTTTCATATTCAGTGACTCTTATGCCAAGATCGCCTTTGATAGCAGGTCTTTTCATTATTATTTCCATCTTTTTATTAAATGCTTCTTCAAGGTCGACATCCATAGCTATTGAGTGACCAAAAATTAAAATTAAGATGTCTGCCAGTTCTTCAGCTTTTTCATTTTTAGATTTTCCTTTCGTGAAGCATTCAGCTAATTCTCCAAGTTCTTCAATAGTCAGTAAAATACGATACGACATATCGTGCCCATTATTTTCTTTATTGGCAAAGTCATGTTTGTCGTGAAATTCTTCCACTTTTTCAAGCATTTGAGTAAATGTTTGACTCATTCTTCTCTAATAGAGTTGCCTTTTATTACTTTTTCAAGACATTTTCAGCGACAGAAATACAAGACATAAAATCTTCAGCAGCTTCCCTGAGGCTACCCATATTCTGAGCTTTAACTTTTGCCTTCATAATATTGCTTTCAACAGAACTTTCAACCCATCCATCGTTTTCAGGATCGGTTGCTTTTTTAATCGATTCAGCTACTTTATTAGATTCAAATGGTATTTCAAAATTTATCAAATATTTGTACTTCCTTTTCAGAACTTTTTGACTCCCGCTTCCGTATTGAGCAGCTTTCTTTTTTCTATTTGCAATTTTTTCGGAAAGCCCAAGTACTATTGCAGCTTTCCTCAGTTTTTCTTTACCTACGACTCCAATATGTTGCTCTTGAGAATATAGTTTAGAGGCTTGAATAACGTCTTTCGAAAGGTAAGGGCATGAAAGTTTAAGCCCGAACATCTTAGATATTTCCTGTTCCCTATTTGGAATTATTTCCAATAAGGATTTAGTTTCTTCGTCGAGGTTAGTATTTTTCATAGATTCACGAAAGCGCGCATATCCTCCAAATACTTCATCTGCACCTTGGCCGCACATTAAGATTTTATTTTTGGCATTTTTAGCAGCAACCCAGAAGGGGAGCATAAATCCCACTTCAAACTGCGTTAATTTTAGTTTTTTTTGTAAAATAGCTGCTTCTGATATTAGTTCTTCATCGTCTAATTCTTTAACTGTTAAATCTAGGTTGATAATCTTTGCAGCAGACTTAGCTGCATCGATATCATGCGAGTCTTTTACACCTACTGCAATTAATTCAACATTGGTATATTTACTTGCTAAGAAAGCAACAAGTGCGGAGTCAATTCCTCCAGAAAAGGAAACAGTAATATTCTTTTCACAATCATTTCTAACAGCTTTTTCTATAGCTTGTCCGATTTCAGAAAGTTTATCTTTGCTCACGCTAAAATACTGGATTCGATGAGATTTTTTAATTCTTTAAATGCTTTTTTGGCCTTTGCTTCACTTACAATGTCAGTAATAACAGCAACGCCCGATTTAAAGAGAATAAAGCTAGCAAGTGGGTTATCAACACGTATAATCAGTCCTTGAAATCTTAAGGGATCATATTCAGAACCTGGAATTACGTTTGAGATTAATTGTAAATCCAATCTTTTACCGAAATTTAATCTAGTTACCATATTTTCAATTTTAGTAGCTCTTTTTGTACTGATTTTAGGATCAATATCTCTTATTGATGATTTTAATTTAGCAATTATCTCTTTACCTTCTTGAAGTGAAGCTATTCCAGTTACTAACACTTTTCCATTACTAAATAAAACACCTGCAGCCTTCAAACGTTTATGTCCAATGAATTTTGGATTAGTTCTATCTAATTCTATAATTACTGAGGGATTGCCAGAGCTAGAGTATCTTGCATTAGGTAATTCGGTTGCCAATTTAATTAATTCAATATCCTTTCCTAAGTGGGATGCGACAATGACATTTTCAATTTCTAGGTTAGCCACGCTAATCATTGAGGCCGGGCAAGTTTAAGATATTAATCCTTATGCAAATTCGTCAAATGGGTAGGGATCTGGTTTAATCCTACCAAGAACAATTTGGGTTTCGGGGACTGTAAGAAGTGGCATAGGCCATGTTGGTCCATCTTCAATAGCCAGTCTTGGACAAGCTGTAATTACTGCAGCATCTATCCCCATTCCCAGCAGTTGTTCATGAGATTGGTGTATGCTACCAACCATTATAACTTCTTTTCCTGAATCTTCCAACGCTTTTGACATTCTTTCAGCAAGTTCAATTCTTTTTTGGCCAATTTGATTTGAGAAAAGTACAGCCCATCTTTTTGCATCTTTAGCAACGGAAATAGCGGCATATCTTTGTTTTAAGAAAGGTTTTGGATCGGCTTCACTTACTTTGGCATTATGCGGATCAACGCATGCTACTCTCTTTCCTGTTGATAAAGCTACAGTTAACGGGTGAAATAATCCAGTACCTATGTACAAAAACCCATCAACTTTTAATCTTCTTGCTGAGGAGGAGTTGCAGCCCAGTAGTTGGCCAGCTGCAGCCAGTCGTGGCCCACCTTTAGTTACACTTGCATCAAAGCCAATATTTTCTAATTTCTCAGTAGCTTCATCGATCATATGTAAATGTTGGGCAGTAGTCACAATTCCTATTTTTTTAGGTAACATCTCTTTTATTTCTTTCAAACTATCTTTTTTAAGATTTAACTTTCCAGTATGTTTTACAGGTACAAAATAAGTGGGTATTGCATAAAATTCTGAATGATAGGGCATAGGCATATGGCCTAAATGAATAAGAGCATCAGCCCCGACTTCTTCCAAAGGTCTATCTGCTAAGTCGCATGCTCCGTAGGTAGGCTCACCCCATAAAATTACGTTTGCTCCAGTTAATTCCTTAATTTTTTTAGTGATAGTATGAGATTTAACCTTTAGTCCATCTGGGAGCTGTATTCCTATTAGCTTCTTATCTTTTAATTTCGTACAAACTTCGTCTATTCCAGTTTCCCAGTCAAACTTTATCTCAGACATTCGTATATTCGGTCTTGTAAGCCTTAATATAATAATAATGTTACAAATTCAGAGTAATCAAATTTAATTCTAGGAGTTGTTTTATGAATTTCTGAACCCTTACATCCGCAGGAGCTACTTCCTCACCAAATTTACGATCAAATTTAGAAATAATTTCTGCTATATTATTTTCACCGTTACAATTTTTCCAGATGAATGTTGTAAACTTATCCAAAGGTCTTCTAACTTGATCAGGCCCCCCTATTCTATCTTTAACCCATTTCTCAATCCTACCAAATTTTTTAGGATAAATAATTGTTATTTTCCCATTTTCGTAGACCGATTCTATTTCATTATTTTTAATCTGGGTTGGTCTATGCTCAAGTAAATTTTCTTTCATATTTTTTCCATTCCTATTATCATAACGCCCAATGTCGCAGCTCCTGCAATAGCCGCATATTTCACGGCCAATTCTTTACTTTCCCAAACAAATCTTGAAACCCACACTAACCAACCACAAAATAGTGCAATAATTAGCAGAGTAGCAAATAGAATGGTCCAAACATCCATATTTGTCAATATGGTGGGTTTAATTAGTGGTAGCCCCGCCAGGATTCGAACCTGGGTCTCAAGATCCAGAGTCTCAAATGATGGACCACTACACTACGGGGCTTCACTATAATTCTTAATTTGATACACGAAGAATATTATTTCTAGTCATCGTAAAAGCCATCATCGTCTTCGAATTCAAACTCTGTTTTTTCTGTATTCTCTGTAAAGTCAATTTTATCAGGGAAATATCTCAAAATTACAACATCGTCTAAGTCTTGTACCCATCTGTATGGAATTATTACATTTGCTCCGTCTTTTACTAAGCTAGGAGTAGTCCCAGTAATGAGTAAAGCTGAAACAATGCGTTGAGTAGTATCTAAAAGAACATCATGAACTACACCCAATCTCATTCCCTTTCGAGTGTAAACCGTCAGTCCTGGCAGTCTTGAAGCTTCGTTTAACACAACCTTCCATAGAGCAATGATATAATTGGTTTGTGTTGCATTTATACAATATTAAATAATAATAGATTATAAATAGGCCCTAAAATTAAAGCGAATATATGGGTAGAGTAAGACCGACTTACATTAAACGTGTTGCTATTGAATTAGTAAGAAATTATTCAGACAGATTTAATGAAGATTTTGACCATAATAAATCAATTGTTGAAGAGTTGACCGACGTAGAAAGTTTGACTATGAGAAATAGAATAACTGGATATGTAACTCGTTTCAGGAAGCAAGGTCAAATTTGAAACATTACGATGTTGTAGTAGCAGGTGCAGGCCCTTCAGGTGCTACAGCAGCATATTATTTGGCTAAGCAAGGTAAAAGCGTAGCTTTTGTAGACAGAGCAAAATTTCCTAGAGAAAAAGCATGCGGCGGGGGCCTTTGTGTTCACATTGAAGAGTTTGATCATATTATTAATAATTGGGATGATTTTCTTGAATCAAAGTGTCAAAGGGGTATAGTTTATGGGCCTGAATTTTTACCAGTGGATTACGTTAGTGAGAAACCTTTTTTCTACAATATTCGTAGACTCCAATTCGATAATAAATTAGTAGAATACGCAGTTGCTGAAGGAGCTACATTAATTCAAGGAGTTGCAGTCAAAGATTTCGAAGTTTTAGATGACAAGGTGATTGTTAAGTTACGAAATGGTGAAGAGCTTAGTGGAGAAGTAATTATTGGTGCTGGTGGTTCTTACGATTTAGTCTCTAAAAGAATTAGGGAAATAGAAAAAATGCCTATGAATTGGAGAGACGAAGATATTGCAATGGCACTTTATTTTGAAGTAGATGTTGGTAGAGAGTTCATGGATGAGGTTTATGGCGAAGAAAGGATATCTATGGCCCATATCAAATACGACGGGCTAGACGGCTATGGTTGGTCATTTTCAAAAGATACCGTCCTTAATGTGGGAATAGGTTGCCCAAGAAATATTATTAAAAAATTAAAGAAAGAGAAGAAGGGTTGGAGTGAAAGAAAATATTTATTAGATTACGTTGAAACACTAAAGGAGCAAGGTTGGTTCCCTAAAGACATAGAGGTAGATAGGAAAATGATATCTGGTGCAAACATCCCTGTAGGTATGGGAATGAGTTGTACTGTTGGAGATCGAATGATGGTGGTAGGAGATGCCGGAGGTTTTGTATCTCCATTATCTGGTGAAGGACTTTACTATGCATTGGACTCAGGAAGACTAGCTGCAGAATCTTTAGATGTGTTATTCAAAGATGGTAACTTCCAGAAGCAAGATTTAATGCATTATCACAGAGCTTGGAGTTCTAAGTGGGGTGATGATTTAGAATGGTTAAAAGTCGGCTGGCATCTTTTGATGGTTATGCCTAATAGTTTGATAAAATATGCAGCTTTGGATGAAGAAACTAAAGAATTTTTCACACACATGTTTGTCGGGTCAATGCCTGCAGCTAAAATCAAGAACAAAGTTTTAGCTTTGATTGCTAAAGGTGTATTGAAACATGATGTTCTAAGTCTAATGACTGGTAAAAAAGGCGTAGTTCCAGAATTAGCAAACTAGTTCAAGTTAACGTGGAAAGCCTTTAAGAAGTAACTTTTAGAATGGTTATTATGCAATCTGAAGAGGATTGGGATGATGGTGAAGACTGGGACGACGATTATGATGATTCTGAGTCTTCCTCATTTCTAGATATGGAATTGGCTACTAAGATGAAGATAGCAGGGGCTGTTGGGATTGCATTGTTAATTATTTTGTCATCAACTATATTCACAAATTTTGGATTTTACAGCGGAGCAGGTAGCATATCTGTGCTTATTGATGTTAACGAAGGTAAAGATGCTAACGATAATACATTTACATTTAATATTCTAGCAACATCTCCAGCTTTTGGTAGCTTAGCCAAAGATGGAAAGTATACGATAACCAATGTACCTAATTCAGTAGATTACTCTGGAGGTTCAATACCTGCTTTTTCAGGCTCTTTTGACTTGACTGATGATGGAAGAGGTTCAGTATCAATTGCTTATTCAGATTTATTCAAAATGAATGGAAAGTATAGTGTAGAAGTTGAACTTGGAAGTCAAAAAGCTACAGATTCCGTAATTCTAAATAAGTTTTCAGATAGTGCAGTTGCAGACTTAGTTCAATTCGACGGAAGTAAGCCTTTGGACAGAGATGATGGAGTTATCACCAATATGCATTTTTCAAGCGAGGTAATTGATAATCCAGATTCAAATCTTGATACGCCAGTTATAATTATTCCTTCAGTTACAGGCACAATAACAATTTATTTTTCTGAAGAATTATTCGAAGAAGGTGAAGATGAAGATTATTGGGATTCAGATAATGGCCGTGAACCTGAAGTAGTAGAAACTATGCAGTTTTCATATTTCGGAGATCAGATGTCAGTTATTTATGAATCTGGTGCAACTGAGGAAGGTCCAAATTTCAATCCTTTTATTTTTGAAACTTCTGAATTTTATGGAGATAGTGGAGACTATGCAATAGTTATTGAATTTACTAATGACTTAGGATCAGATGTAACAGAAAAGCAAGGTCAGAGTAATTGGAAATGGTTCCACATTTGTAACACTAATTCAGACGGAACCTGTTCAGATTAATTTTAATTTATCTAAAGTCTCTCATTTTAGTAACTAAAAACCAAAGATTCCATATTCCATCTTCCCATGTATTAAGTTTGACTTCTCCAACTCGGGCATGGAAAGGAACTGGAATTTCTACAGCTCTTAAACCTCTTTTGAAAGCCTCAATTTTAAATTCCTCAGAAAGTGGCATTCCATCGCTTGTCAAATTCACTTTTCCTATGACTTCTTTTTTGAAAACCCACATTCCACTTTGTGAATCTTTTATGTTGATTCCGTGAAACAGATTTGTTCCAAATGTTAGCCCCCAGTTACCAATTTTATGAGTGACAGACATAGCATCGGAATCCATTCGATCTAGCCTATTGCATGTTACAAAGTCTAAATTATTGTTAATCAAAAATGCTAAAACATGAGGTATTTTATCTGCAGGATAAGTAGTGTCCCCGTCAATAGTAGCCACGTAATCTGTATCTATTAAACTAAATCCTGTCTTGTAAGCTCTTCCATATCCCTTCCGAGGCTCATTGTGAACTACAGCCCCTCTTTTCTCGGCTTCCTCTGCAGTTTTATCTGTTGAATTTCCATCAACTATTAAGACTTTAACATCTAGCCATGGTAAATCTCTAGGTATTTGATCTATAGTGGGTCCAATAGACTCACCTTCGTTCAAAGTAGGAATTATCACAGTTAAACTAATACTCATGTACAGAAGTATGGAGGTCTGGTTTTAAGGCCAACTATACTAGCTTACAATGGTCCTTATGATTCGTAAGCTATCATCAGCCTTGAGTTTCATGGTTGGATTAATTTTAATTTTATCTTGGTTTTATTGGGCAGATTCTCCAATTTTGTTATTATTTTCTGGTTTAGTATTATTAATATTAGGAATTATAGGCGTTGTAACTACTATAGCTAAAGAGGAGGAAGAGCTGGAATGATTGTTCCATTAACCTTATATCTAACCAGTTATCGACTTTATTTTTAGATGAGTCTCCTATACAGAACCCTTCTTAGGCCGGCAGTTTTTTTGCAAGATTCAGAACGCGCGCATTCACGGGTTTTAGCTATGCTATCTAAAATGTCTAGAACTAGATTCTCTCTTTCGATGTTAGGAGCACTTTATCGTTCACCTGATCTTCCAGTAAATGTTTTTGATATTGATTTTCCAAATCCCATTGGAGTAGCTGCAGGAATGGACAAAAACGGGGCAGCAGTTCCCTCATGGCAATCAATAGGTTACGGATTTTGTGAAATAGGCGGCGTTACTCTTCATGAGCAACCAGGAAATCCAAAGCCTAGGATGTTTAGGATAAACAAAGAGAAGGCTCTTATCAACCGCATGGGTTTCAATAACATTGGTGCAAATGCCCTTCAGGAACAGTTACAATTTTGGAAGAATAAGGGCTTATGGCCAGATTCACCAGTAGGAATTAACTTAGGTAAATCAAAAGTAACTCCTCTTGAAGAAGCGCCTTCAGATTATTCAAGTTCAATTAAAATTCTATGGAATCACGCAGACTTTTTTGTCATAAATGTAAGCTCACCTAATACTCCCGGACTTAGAGATCTTCAAGAGTCAAAAAATTTGGATTCTATTATAAAAAATTGTTGTGAAATTAATAAACAAAAGTCTGTTGAAAAAGGTACTTCAGAAAAACCTCTTTTAGTTAAAATTGCTCCTGAGCTAGGAGATGGGTTCTTGGAAGATATTGTTAAATTAGTAAAAAAGTACAAGCTTTCAGGAATTGTAGCAACTAATACAACCATACAAAGACCAAAGGCAAAGCATAAATCTTCTGAAAAAGTCTACCAGGAGAAAGGTGGACTCAGTGGTGCACCTCTTAAGGATCAGAGTACCGAGATGATTAGAAAAATTTTTAAGATGACCAATGGTAAAGTTCCTATTATTGGAGTTGGAGGGATTCTTACAGCAGATGACGCATGGGAAAAAATAAAAGCAGGAGCTTCAATCTTACAGCTTTACACTGGCTTAGTATTTGAAGGTCCAGGTATTGCTAAAAGTATTGTAAAAGGATTGAAAAAACGTATTGAATCCGAGGGTTTTGAGTCTATAGCAGAAGCAGTCGGAATAGAAGCTTAATTTATTCTCTAATTATAAATTGACTTTGACACATTGGACATCCAACTTGTATAGGTCTCTGTTCGGTATTTATCGTTATTTGTCCAGAACAGCTCGGGCAAGATAAAGTGGTTGGTCCAGTGTCTTCAAAATCAAAGAAGTCTTCTTCTTCATCTTCATTTCGGAAATATTTCATTCCAACAACAGCACCCAGTGCCAAAATACCAGCTATACTTCCACCAATTAGAAGAGTATTACTGCCTTCATCCTCACTTCCAGTTCCTCCAGTATTGGTTTTAGTTGTAACGAATATGAACCATGTTCCACTTGTACTAGTTCCTCCATCATTATCAACAACAGTGAGAGTTAGCTCATAGCTTCCTTCAATATCAAATTTATAATTAAGATTTTCTTGATTATTTATCTCAGAGTCTATTCCATTGTTAAGAGTCCATGTAAAACTAACAATATTTCCATCAGTATCATAAGAAGACGAACTGCTGAATGAAGCAATGTCGCCTTGTTCTAGGTTAAGAAATTGTTCATTTACAGGAATTCCGTTGATTGTTGTAGATATAGCAGCAACAGGATTCATATTTTCTTCTTCGGCTTCCTGAACGTATGCGTATTTACTAATTGATTCATCATATTCCTCTATTTCAGAAGTAATTTGTATACTACCAGACTCATAAGGAGTCCATGTAAACGAAATTGTATTCTCTTGGTTAGATCCCACTTCAAGACTTTCCTGATAAAGTAAATTTGCAGCAGCATAAGTTGAAACTAATGCATTACCTTCTTTTCCGCCATTATTGGATACAGTTATGGTAATTATGGTTTCTTCACCAACGAATAAAGGATCATTCCAATATATACTTTTTAATTCAAAATCTTCTTTTGGTTCTTGAATTTCAATTTCTTTTATAGCTTCATTGTTTTCTTCAGTAGTTTCTACAGGGTCTGCGTTGTTCAATTCAACCTTTACAATGCTCATTCCTTCTTCAGCAGTCCAGAGATATGAGATGGTCTTCGATGATTCTGCTGAAACTTGTTCCCTTCCATTGTCCACAGCACTTCCATCTATCATTATTTCGTAATCAACGCTTCCGCTTGTTTTACCTAAATTCAGAATATCAAAATTTATTGTAATTTCATTTCCATCTTCCAATTCACCCACAAATTCAATATTTGCTGGGGAGAAATCAGGCTCGTCTGGTGCAGGTCCTACATCAATTTCAAAACTTCTTTCATCATTATTGTCATTTTGATCTTCAGGTTGTATTCCCACTAATCTAGCACTTAGAGTATTTGGACCTTCTTCAGCAATCCATTGTGTTTCGATAGTTGTTTCTTCTTCAACTTCTATTACTTCCCCCATAATTGTCGAGAATTTAGTGGCATTATGGTACCATCTTAATTCAAAACTTTCAGATGGTTCGGTTCCTTGGTTTTTTATTTTTGCGTAAATATTTATGTATTCATTATCAACAGGATCTTGATTGTCAGTCCATACCTCAGTTATAGTAAGATCAACGCCTTCAGCAGGCGCAGCTCCAATGCTTATAGTTTTCTCAAGTTTATTGGCACTAGTATCACTTTCAGATGGTGAAACATCATAGACTTCAACTTCTAAATCGTATTCACCTTCTTCAGGAGTCCATTCAAAAGTCCATGTTACGCTTGAATCTACAGATATTGAATCTAATGACCCCTCATTAAGAATCTCACTACCATCTGATGTCAATTTAATCGAAGCACTTTCTATGTCTACATTACCTTGATTTTCAATATCTACAGTTATAGTAACAGTATCTCCTTCTAACGGAGTTTCAGGTGTTGAGGTAATTTCAGTAACTACGGCATCAGGTTGATTTATGTCAACTATTTCATATCCATCAATGTATCCATATCCATAGTAATAATTGTACTTATCACTTTCATTAGGTTCAGATGGGCTTCCATCATGTTCTCCATCCCATGCTTCTGAGAAATCTTGCAATCTGTCTCTTACACCATTAGTTGTTGAAGTAGGTTTCAGTGAACCATCAGCTTCTAGCAATAATGCCGCTAACCCAGCTACAATAGGCGTAGCCATACTGGTTCCACTAAGAGTGGACCACCCCTGAGCATTACTATCTCCGAAGAAATTAGCATGCCCTGCAGCAGCTCTAATATCACTTCCGGGAGCTACAACAGATGGTTTCAATTCATCCCATCTATCATTATCGCCATCATCTTGTCTAGGGCCATAATTGCTGTAACTAGCTAAGTCATCATCATTTCTATTAACGTTATCATTATTGTCTATAGCTCCAACTGCAATACTCCAATCTGCAGCTGCAGGAGAAGGTACTTCCTCATCACCATCATTCCCCATAGCAATGATTACTGCAATACCAGCTGCATTAGCTTGATTGACTAATTGTGATTGAGAATCTGTACCGTCGCTGTCACTAGTTGTTCCCAATGACATAGACATAATGTGTACCCCATTATTTTTTTCACCATCGTTTTCCCAATCAGTATTTACATTCTCAATACATGCCTCTATTGCTTCGTTAATATCAGCAGCAGAACCAGAACCCCAATCTGCCATTACTTTCATGTCTATAAGGCGTGCTCCTGGTGCAACACCGATAAAATCTATTTCTCCATCACCGTCTTCGTCATCATCTCCTCCCATTCCAAGAACAGTTGATGCAACGTGTGTTCCATGCCCGTCAAAATCATCGGGATCTTCGTTACTATTTTCATCAGTTGTAAATTGATAATTTCCATTTTCATCAGTAGGACAACCTCCATCACAATTCATTCCTGCAATAAACCTTCTAACGCCTTGGTCTTCAAAAACATCGAATGTTTCATGTTCATTATCTACGCCAGTGTCTAAAACAGCAACATTGATGCCTTCTCCATAAAGTCCTTTATCCCAAACAACTGGATTATATTCAGAAGATTCTCTTACTTTAACAGCTTTGACAGCTGTGTCTAGCATAGGATAAACTGGAACTTGCCATTCAACCAGTTTTAAATCTGAAACTGAAGTTAAATCTCGTAATTTTTCTGAATGAACATTATCTATTCTAATTGCATCAATGTATTTGTAAACATGAGTTACTTCTAACCCCAATTCTCTTATTTCGTTAACGTGCTTATCGGAAGTTGCAGTAGAGAACATCATAATGACAGCTACATCTTCACCCTTTGCCACCAAGTGATCCATTCTGTCGTCTATTCCGTCTGCATTTTTGTCGAAGAAGGTAACATCAAAAGTTGCATTTTCTTCAATTGCAGAGCCCATTGGAAAAACAAGATTTAAAATCAATAGTAAGACGATGCCTCCGGCTCTCATAGTTTACCATCCCTGTATAGGTCTAAAAAATGTTGCATTGATTATGTTCTTCTCATCCTTACTATAAAAATGGAGAATATCACAAATCCAATTGCAGAAATTGCAATTAAATTTAGACCTGAAAATTCTTCCGATTCAGATTTCTCAATTCCTTTTATTTCCAAAACAATATTAGCTGAAATATTCTCATTTCCTATACTCTCTACCTCAAAGTTAGCTTCATATTTTGATGTAGTGTCAGTTTCTAATCCTTGAGTGTCTATTTCTTTAGTTTCGTATGCTTCAAGTTCAAAATATGTTTCAGTAAGATATAAAGTCAAACCCTTTTCAAGCTCTTTTGATAGTTTGAAAGTATCTTTACCGTTTCCAGTATTTGTTACTATAATTTTAACGCTTGAGTCCATTTGTTGAGCAGCTATGCTGACTCCATAGTATTGAGGTATAGTGACACTTACGTTTCCATACCCTCCAATATTACCATTTCCGTTTAGGATTTCAAAAGGTATTTTTGTCTCTCCCCTTTTCGCGTCAATTGGAGGTTTCAGTTTAATCAATGCCTTACTTTCAGCATTTACATGCAAAATATTTGTATTATTAATCTCCCAAGATTCAGGTAAACTAAAGTTAAAATGTACTAGGTCCCACGACTGCTCTGACGAGTCTATAATAGTTATTTCAGTTTCTAGCCACGGAAAATAGTACCCATTGTCGTCACTTTCTAATTTAATGGTGTTCAAGTTTTTTACAATAGAGTTATAGTAGTGGGAGTGCTCGCTATGAATATAAAATGAGAACGAAGTCATATTATTTTCAGGATCGATTTCGTAGTAATCTGAAGAGAAAACACTTAAATTTATATTTACATTTTGAGAAAAATTATTATTATCCAATATTTCATTATCGCTTAAAGTCCAGTTGATGATTTCTCTTGGGTTCAATTTAGTATAGTTTATAATTTTGACTTTATCTTCATATTCTATTTTTAACGAGACATTATTAGCATTAACTGTACCTAAATTTCTCATTTGGCCTTTTACAAAGAATTTATCGTTAATATCAACACTTTTTACCTGTGACAATACGCCTTCCGATGTTTCACTAATTAGTTCTGGCATATCGAGATGCAAATCTGGCAGATTTAGATCAACGAATAAGTTTTCTTTGTAATAGTAGTCTTGTAAATAACCATCATCGTTATACAATGTTAATTCAATAGAATAATTTCCAGATTTTTTTGGTTGAACTAATAAATTGTCAAAGCTATTATTTTCAAGATTCTTGGTAATGGTCTCTATGACCTCACCTTGAGAATTGATCATTTTAAATTTTAATATCGAGGCTTCACCATCAAAAGTTCCGTTAACAAGCACGCTATCATTGTGTCCTGTTCCGGTATCTATACTTTTAGAACTAACATTTTCAAAATTAGATTCTGATTGAATCGATGTCTCATAATTAGATATAAAGTCGAACCATGTATTTTCCATTATTTCAAGATTACTATACCCGTATTTTACACCTTCAGTTGGAAAATAAATAGTTATTCCATTTGCTCTTCCAACATTAAGCTTTTCAGGCTTTATCCAATGGTCTTCAAACATCACAGTTTGGTTTATACTGTTTCTCAAATCACGTGCAGCTTCTTTTACAGAGATTACAGGTAGCTCTTTTTCGACATTAATAGTTAAATCATAAAGGTCCCTATAGTTTGGGTTTTGGTCAAACCGCTGCGTGTCATCTCTAGCCTTTTTAATTTCGTTCTTAAAAACAGGCAATAAGCTATTTAATTCAGTGCTAAAATTATCTAAATCATACCATAAGCTTTCTAGGTTATTGCTGGAAACTACTGAAGCAGTTACAGAATAGCTAGTGTAAACTGAGCCGTTTCGGTATGATTCGACGTAATCATTGACTACATGATATGCTAATTCCTCATCATTTAGATTCTTATTTAGTTTATACAGCAAATTATTGTAGGTCCATCCTTCTAGAGGCTCATAAGCTTCTGAGCCGTGAACCATTGTTGCATGATTTTTTAGTTCATACATAATTTCAAACATGCCCATTAGACAAGCATCAAAACCTATTAGTGTAAAAGGAGATTCATTTGTAACTTCTCGATATTCCTTAAGTGAAAGATTAATCTCAGGTACTGTCAAAAAACTATTTCCGTCTTCAGCTACTTTTTCCCATCCACTACCATGATTCCAAATTATCAATATCTTTCTTTTAGCGGGAAATTCATTAGATGCCCAAATTAAAAAATCTCTTAAGGTATCTCCATCACCCATATCCAATTCATTTCCCCAGGTTTCATTCACTTCACTTAAATTTCTCTCAACTAAATCGTGCTTTAGAACATGATATAGGTGTGAATCATTGTCTCCTATCTTATCTGTTAAAGCAACTATATCTAAATCATCATTTGATCCAACCATCTTCATTTCATTTAAATCGTCAGTTAATTCATTGTAAAGTGTGTTATCTCCAGCCATATAGACGTAAAATCCCCACTCAGGAATTTCATCTTCTGCTGAAGCATCATAATTTGTGTGTCCAAAAACGGTAGATAGTAAGAAAAAAGCGACAGCTATACTTATTTTCTTTCTCATAAGTGGCCTCTATTGTAAGAGTATAAAAGGTCTTTGAGTTATATTTCGTTAGTATATATCCATTCTACGACATCATCATTTGTGATGATATTTCTATTTGGAGCGATGTCACTGTAAAATCCATTTAACGTATATTGCCAACTGTATCCCTCTTCTTTTTCACAATCGTCACAATCATTTACAAGAATATCAGTAACAGTTATTCCTTGTCCATCGTTTGTAGTCATAACCTCATAATTTCCTTCACTACTAGCAGCCATCAACAACCCAAATACTGTCGATTCAGTAGTTGTAATAGATTCGAAAGTTAAAGTGTCATTATCTCCTGCGTTTGAATAAGATATGGTTAGTTTTGCAGTCACTATTGTTGAAGTATCAACTTCCTCATTTCCAAAGCCTAGTTCATTAACAATTCCAGCAATAACTACGATGTTTATCAGTGCAACTGCGACTAATATTTTAGTTTTGCTCATAACTAGTAATCTCGTCTTCCACGTTCAGCTTATTATTCATGCCTTGAGAGAAAAGAGCATAGAATGGAAATCCAATTAAAGTAAATGTAACTAAACTTGAGATTAGATGGTAGAGCATGAAGGGTAATCCTAAAACATAAACTAAAATTAAATTGTCTAAGGTGTGGTTGTAAGTCAATAAAAAGACTCCAAAGTTAGTCCATATATCATACATCAAAGTAACTAAAATTCCAGCTCCCCCGAATTTGTAGACTGTTCCTGGTTTAATTCCTCCTTTGATATTATTTTTAAATTTAGAAGTTAAAAGCGAAACAAGTAAAAATCCCGAATATGTAAACAAGATTATTTTAGATCCACCAAAGTATCCAAGGTATATGTCACTAGAAACAATCATAGTAATGGTTACTACAAACGTCCAGTTCCTTGGCAATACTAGTGCAGATAAGAAGCTGGCCACCATTACAGTTTCAAAATTTGGATAATCATGAAGTACAATCCTTCCTACAAATCCTAGGATAAAAACCGATATTGCGGTTGCAAATAATCTATTAGAACGTTGTTCCATTAACTTTGCAACCTAGGGCCTTAGATAAAAGTTAATCTGTGCTTCATACTAGCTTATTTACCTATTATGACTCTCTTAGATATTTTTTTCCATACTGCACCTTTGTCTTTGTTAGCTAAAGGATTTGCTGGACTCGGGTGTGGTATTTCTTCTATTGTTATTGCTTCAAGATTATTTTCTTTTATTGTATTTTGAGCCATCTTGTTGGCGTATTTTCCAACGCCTATGATTTTTTCTGCATTTAGCAAACTAATGATGTCGGAAAGGTATTTGTTACAAATTCTAAAAATTTCTTCAGCTGATGATTTTTTCAGTTTATCTGGAGTTATATTTTGACCTGCAGAGTTAAACATCCATAATGGGAAGTGGTTTAAAACAAAAATATTTTTGAAAGCATTCCTAGGCGGCCCGTATATATCTTCTATTAGTCCCCATATTCTTTTACCTGATATTTCAGGTTTTTTACATTCCAGGCCGGTTATTCTTCTTTTGGGATGAACTTTTACAGGCTCTTTAACTTCTAAACCAGTGATATTCAAATATTTGTTAACTTTTTTGGGACAGCCAAAAGGAATTCCTGTATTCCCCATTCCGTGTCCCGGATTCATTCCCATAACTATAGTTTTGGCCCCAAGCGAACCATAATTTTCCAGATATTTTTTATGTGGTTCCCATGCATAATTTAAGGGATTATAAGCAAATTCAACATTATTATTGTCCTTAATTATTTTATCCTTATAATAATCACAATTTTCCCTTAGTTTGTAAGTAATTTCTACAAGATTTACACTCTTTAAATTCATATTTTCAAGCTCTCAAATGATATAATATATATGCTGCAGTTAAATAAACAAACCCCTTATTAAGGGGCACAAGATATGCAATGTAGGCGATTTTATGGTAGATAATCGAATAAGTAAAGTGTTTGTCAGTTCAGTTGCAGCTTTGTTGTTACTGTCAAGTGTTGTATTTTTGACAGGAACTCAAGCAGATGCCTCTGATGATTTACAAATTTTAGATATTTTTGAACCGGCTGGAACTCCACCACCACGTGAGAATGTAGAATATGACTATATTGTAAAGTGGAGGAACATTGGAGATGACGCTTATACTGCTAAAGTAGTATTGTATGAATCTTCCTCAGGTGGAGATTGTTCATCATCCACAGTTGCTGAAGAAACAGATGAATTTACAATGTCCCCAGGTGAAAATGGTGAAGTAACATTATCGATTACATTCGAACAGACTGGTGAAGTTTGTATCACAGCAGCTGTGAATGAAGGCGGTAGTGACTATGGTGTTTACGAATTTTTCGTAGTTGTTGAACCTGAAACTGGAGAAGCTGACCTTTATGTTTCGCTAGACATGGAAAGCGATCAGGCAGCCCCTGGCCAAGATATTACAGTAGTTTTTGAATATGGTAATGATGGCGATGTCAGTACTCAAACACCAATTACAATTATGGCTTGGTTTGATGCAACTGGTGAATCTGATGACGGCCCATTTGTAATAGATCCTTCACCTTTAACTTTCGCATACATCAGTCCAGATCCTGCTGACGATGAAATTCCACCGGAAAGAATGGAGTGGGAATACACAATTCCACAAGTAGAAGATGGACTTTACAAACTAAAAGTTGAAATTGATTCAGAATCAAATAATACTGAGGATTCAGACACGAGTAACAATGTCGACAGTATAGATTTATGTGTTGGAGATTGCAGTCAGCCAGATCTTAGAGTTAAAGATGTAGGTCCTCAAACCTTGAGTAGTATTCCAGTTGAGCCTGTTGCAGGGACTACAGTTTCTTTTACTTACACCATAGAAAACGTTGGTGAGGGAGAAGCAAGAGGAACTCCTAGTGCACCTTTACTAATGCACTTGGAGGTTATGAAGTGTCCAAATGAAGATTGCACTGGTCAAAATTGGGTAAAGGTAAATGAAAGCCGACCAATAAGACCTGCAATTCCAGGTAACGGCGGCGAATTTAATGATGACTCATTTCTTAGATTAAACTGGACTACGTCACCTCAAGATTCAGGTTTTTGGAATGTTCGTGTTTTCGTCGATGGTGAAGAATCCATTGAAGAAACAAATGAAACCAATAACAGGGACTTTGCCAGCAGTTGGTTCAGAGTTAAGAGTAGTTATCTTGAATTAAAGGAGCAGAGACCAGATCTAATAGTAGCAAATATTGATGAGGGTAGCGATATCGTTTATGATAACGAGGTAACAACGATTGAGGTTGCCGTGACGCAATCAGATCTTGCAGATAGCGTTGCTAACGATGTCAAAGTTTACCTTAGAGTAGAAGACCCAGAAGGTGGAGCAGTTGATTGGTTCCAAATTGATGAAGGAAAAACAGTAGGTCTGAACGGTGAAACTACATTTTATGAGTATGATTGGTCTCCTACTAAGTTAGGAAGCTATGGAATTAGTGCCTATGTTGATAGAAATGATGACATTTTAGAATGGAATGAAGACAACAATGAGTTTGAAGATAAAGTAATTACAGTTTATGAGAAGCTTCCAGATCTTCAAATTACTTCAGTTGACATATCTCCGGTTAATGATGAAGGATACGCTATGGTTGGAGTTAACAGTGAAATTACGGCCACAATTGCCAACTTAGGTGTCAGAAATATGACAGACAGTGAGGGAACAAAGCTAGAAGTTACATTCTACACGTCATCACCTTTTACATCCAAATTGGCCACAATTAATGTTGATAAAGCATTAGACATGGGTGAAACAACAGATGTTAGCATTCCATTTAAATTCTTAGAAAATGCAGCTTACAGATTTATTGTTAAGGTTGATGAAAGTCAAGAAATTGACGAAGGAACCGGTGGTCCTGAATTGAATAATGAAGCAGTTAAAAATTCATATGCAGTCAGTTCGGTTGATGCTTATGTTTCCGATATGACGGTTGATGTTGGAGATGGTCTGGCTGGAAAAGAATGTCCAGTATCCTTCGAAGTAGGTGTAGCTAACATTCCTGAAGGAGGAACTTACAGACTTCATTTCAATGTTTCAGTTGATGGTACATTTGGATGGGGTGAAGTATTAGGCTTAGCCACACAAAACTCTACCGGGTTTTATCCATTCGGCACAGGATATTCAGTCAGTGGTCAATATGGATATATTGACTTTAACGCTACATACAGCAATCAAACTGTTGTCATACCTTGGATCCCTAACAAAGATAGGACAGATACATACAATGTTTCAGTAAAAGTAAGCAGTTCTATTAACGTAGACGAAAATAATGATATGTCATATGTTAATAAATTGTCAATTGCAAAGTTAACTACTAATTTAGTAGTAGATGCTATCAAAGTAACAGAATCAGATGGTTCAGCTACGATTAAAGTTACTGTTGGATATCCTCAAGGAGAGCAATCTGAGCTTGACGTTGACGTGGCAATGCATGTTTACAAAGCATCTGATTATACTAACGGTAATCCTCCAGTTGATACATTAACAGTCAAAAGTATTGAAGGGCTTATTCGCGGAGATTCTAGGTCAGTCTCATTCACTTGGGCAGTTAACGATGGTAGTTACATTTTTGTAGCAATTATTGATCCCGAAGACTCAATTAAAGAAGTAGATGAATCCGATAATACATTCCCTTCAAAGGAAGAGACATTTGGTGCATCTAATACGGCCAATCTTGATGAAGAAGAAGAAGAAGATGGTCTTTTACCAGCACCTTCTCTTGCTGCAGCTTTGGCAATATTTGGTATGGTCGCATTAATCCGTAGAAGAATTTAATGGATCACACAGCCCTTCTTTACTTCGTAGGTCCAGCTGGAGCTGGCAAATCTACCTTAGTGGCTACCCTACAGGAATGGATGCAGCACTACAGATACGATGGAGTTGCTGTTAATCTGGATCCCGGCTCTGAAACTGTAGCATATGAAGCTGCAATTGATGTCAGAGAAAAATTTACAGTTTCTCAAATAATGGAAGAATATAGTTTGGGTCCAAATGGTGCCCAAGTTGTCTGTGCAGATTTATTAGCGGTTGAGCTTGACTGGATTAAAGAACAAGTTGATGAAATAAACTGTGATTATTTTCTTGTCGATACTCCTGGCCAAACTGAATTATTTCTTTACAGGGAAGCCTCAAAAGTATTGGTAGAAAATGTTTCCCCTAGAGCTGGTATTGTTTTACTCTTAGATCCATTACTTTCTAGGACTCCAGATGGCTTTGTAACCCAGCTTTTACTTGCGTCAGCAGCCCATCTAAGATTTCCTATTCCCATGTTTCCAGTATTGACTAAGTGTGATTTACTTAAACCAGAAGAAGTAGACAATGTGCGCGAATGGGCCGCAAATTTGGACAAGTTGGCAATGGATATGCCTAACTTGTCTGGTATGAGTGGAGTGTTATCTTCCGAACTTTTAAAAGTTTTACAAGTTCTAGCCTTAGAATCGAATTTATTAGCAGTGTCTTCTAAAGAAGGTGAAGGAATGGATGATCTTTACTCTATTGTCCAATCTACATTTGCTGGTGGAGATGATTTAGAGGCACACACAGATTCAAATTAGTGACTATTATTAATACAGGTATTTTTATTGTAAACTAGAATGTCAGATGAAGTGCCATTAATTGTAGAGAGAGATGGAGAAGCATTGATGCTTAGTCTCAATAATACTCAGAAAAAAAATGCCTTAACTTCGGAAATGATGGGCGCCTTAAGTGGAATATTGGGAGATGTAAAAAATTACGATGGCCTCCGTGTCATAGTTATCAAGGGTAATGGCTCTGTTTTTTGTTCAGGAGCAGACATAAATACGTGGAATCCAGAAGAATTACAAGAGTTATTATTTTCACTTTCAGATTGCCCAGTTCCGACTATTGCACATGTACATGGAGTGTGCTTTGGAGGGGGAATGGGTTTAGCCTCAGCGTGTGATTTTGTTATAGCAGAAGAAGGCACGAATTTTGGTTTCCCCGAAGTGAAAATTGGCATGATTCCAGCAGTTATCTCACCTTATGTTTCTAGAAAAATGAGTATTAGTCGCATGAGAGAGTTATTTATTACTGGCGAAAGTTTTGGAATCAGGCAAGCGTATGATTTTGGTTTTTTATATACTTTGGACTCAGACATAGAAAAATTAATGGCCAAAATTCGTAAGGGCGCACCCCTTGCTCAAAGTTTTATCAAGAAATTGTTATCTGAAGAAGTAGACAAGGATTACATTGATGAAAGAGATTCTCACTTAGCAGAATTAATTACTCAAATTAGAGAAGGTTCAGAAGGTCAGGAAGGAATGGCTGCTTTTTTGCAAAAGCGTCCCCCCTCATGGAGTAAAGAATGATTAAGAAAATTCTGGTTGCCAATAGAGGTGAAATAGCTTGCAGAGTCATACGTGCTTGTAAAGAGATGTCAATCAAATCAGTTTCAGTATATTCAGATGTAGATGTTAATTCGCCGCATGTCAGCATGGCAGATGAGGCCGTCTGTATAGGTCCTGCAAATCCCTCTGAAAGTTACCTTAATTTTGATAAAATAATTGATGCAGCTAAATCAACATCTTCAGATGCGATTCATCCAGGATATGGCTTTCTATCTGAGAATGGAGATTTTGCTCAGCATGTTATTGATTCAGATTTAATATTCATAGGACCTAGTCCAGAGACTATCAAAGTTATGGGAGATAAGGCCGAATCTAAGAAAATGATGGATGAGGCTGGAGTACCAACAATACCTGGGCATGATGGAGAGCTTAGTGGCAATATTGATTCTATCGCAAAAAATATAGGTTTTCCTTTAATGGTAAAGGCTGCAGCTGGCGGCGGTGGGAAAGGCATGAGAGCTGTATACAAGCCTGAAGAGTTATCGGGAGCTATTGAATCAGCCAGTAATGAGGCGCGTAATTCATTTGGTAATGATACATTGATTTTAGAGCGTTTCTTGGATAAACCGAGGCACATAGAGGTGCAAATTTTAGGAGATCAAAAAGGAAATATTATACATCTTTTTGAAAGAGAATGTACTATTCAACGGAGACATCAGAAGATAATTGAAGAATCTCCTTCGTCAGCAATAACTAATAAACTTAGGAAACAAATGGGAGAGGCTGCAATTAAAGCAGCAGAAGTAACAAGCTATCATAGTACAGGTACTGTTGAATTTCTGTATCAAGATGGTGAGTTTTTCTTCTTAGAAATGAATACGAGATTGCAAGTAGAGCATGGTGTTACTGAGATGGTTTGTGGTGTAGACTTAGTTAAATGGCAAATCCGTATTGCTAATGGTGAAGAATTAACATTATCTCAGAAGGACATCAAACAAAGAGGACATTCAATTGAATGCAGGATATATGCTGAAGACCCTTCACGAAATTTTTTACCTACACCAGGGTTTGTTAGGAAGTTAAATCTTCCAATAGGTCCAGGAATTAGGAACGATGTGGGTATCATTGAAGGTCAAGAAGTTTCGAGTTCATATGATCCTCTTTTATCAAAATTAGTTGTCTGGGATTCTAACAGGGCTGATGCAATAGATAAGATGAATTATGCTTTAGGTAATTTCGTTGTACTTGGGCTGATAACAAATCAGCCATTTTTGAAGGAAGTAATATCTAATGAAGAATTCGTAAAAGGTAATTTTGATACTAATTTTATATCAGAGAATTTTGCAGATTGGAAGCTTGAAGATATCCCTCTAGAAGCTATAGCCAGTGCACTGTTATCTTCAAAAAGTTCACCATCAGCAGTTGTATCTAAAGATTCCAATACAGTCGTCTCATCTCCATGGAATCAAAAAGGACACTGGAGGCAAGGTCTGTAATGAGCGAAAGACTTACTCTTGGTGATAAATCTTTTGATGTAAAGTTGAGAAGGTCTGGTGACAATTTTACGCTTATCATTGGAGATGATGAATTCCAAGGTTCATATTCTAAAACATTGGACGGAGGAATAAATGTAAAGTTTGGTTCTTCAAATTCAATCTGTTATTCAGAAAAGAATCTGGATGAGGTGTATGTTTTTGCTAACGGTAAGAATTATTTTTTCAAGCATAGTAAGATTCGATTTGATTCTGTAGATCAAGAAGAAATTAGCGAGGATAGAGTAATGAGTCCTATTACTGGTAAATTATTGGATAGTAAAGAAGCTAAAGGTAATTCAGTGTCTAAGGGAGATGTCGTCTTGGTTCTTGAAGCTATGAAGATGGAGCATAGATTAACTGCGCCTCGAGATGGTAAAATATCAAGAATGACAGAAGTAGAAGTAGGCGGTCAAGTTAAAGAAGGTGATTTTATGTTCGAGTTGGAGGACGAATGAGTACACTAAAGAGTAATCACAACTCAAGTAGTGAGGAATCATTGCTAAATTTAGAGCATAATGAGAAATTAGTCCAAGATTTAAAAAATAAAATTTCTGAAATCAGCAAAGGAGGTAAAGAGTCAGCTGTAAAGAAGCACCAAGATAGAGGAAAATTATTAGTTAGAGATAGAATAGACCTACTAATTGATTCGGATACTCCTTTTTTAGAATTGTCAACCTTAGCAGCGATTGGCATGTATGATAATGAGGTTCCCTCAGCTGGAATAGTTACCGGAATTGGAGTAGTGCATGGTCGAGAAGTAATGATTATTGGTAACGATGCTACAGTTAAGGGTGGAACTTATTTCCCATTGACAGTAAAGAAGCATCTGCGAGCACAAGAAATAGCTCAAGAAAATAATCTTCCTTGTATTTATTTAGTTGATTCAGGAGGTGCTTTTCTCCCGATGCAGGATGAAGTTTTCCCAGATAAAGAACATTTTGGAAGGATATTTTACAATCAAGCCCAAATGTCTGCTCTTGGAATACCTCAAATTGCTGTGGTCATGGGTTCATGTACTGCAGGTGGAGCTTATGTTCCAGCAATGTCAGATGAGACTATAATTGTTAAAGAGCAAGGAACTATTTTTTTAGGTGGTCCGCCGCTTGTAAAAGCTGCAACTGGAGAGGTGGTATCTTCACAAGATTTGGGTGGTGCAGAAGTCCATACAAGGAAAAGTGGTGTAGCCGATCATTATGCCCTAAATGATTCACATGCTCTGGAAATTGCAAGAGATATTATTTTTAATTTGAATAGAGAACCTAAGGCTAATATATCAATAAGTGAACCTGAAGAGCCAATCTTCAATCCTGAGGAATTGTA
>MIZB01000089.1_pt1 | contig 24549 bp, 23 predicted proteins | sample 888171 | NCBI WGS metagenome assembly MIZB01 (sample SAMN05440186, study PRJNA335308) | marine metagenome | isolation source: marine water
TCCGACTTAATCCCGGACTTAACCCCATGAGCAAACATATAATTTCAGCTTCAGAAATGGAGAGATACGGATATTGCCCTTTATCTTGGCACTTAGATTTAAAAGGAATCGATGCAGAAGGTGAAGAAGTAACATCAGGGGTAGAAAAACACAAAGAAATAGGTACTTCGTTAACAAATTTATTGGTAGAAGAAAAGAAATCTCGTGAGACTTCTTCCACACTTTTGACTGTTGTTGGAATGATAATGGCCGTTGTTACAATTGCTCTCTTTATACTTTGGATTTCCACAGACAGCTTACGTGTGAATTTAGGAGTTATACTTTTGATAATAGGAATAGGGTGGATGCTTGTAGCTTCTTTTTTCCTTTACAAGCTTTTAGTTTCCACAGAGAAAATTGATAAGCTAAGAGATGATTATAAGTTAGGTGAAGAAACAATTGAAACTCCAGATGGTTTGACAGATGATACACCTATATTGAAATCAACAAAATACAATTTAGCAGGCCGTCCAGATTTTATCATTAAGAAAGAAGAAGATCGTATCCCTGTTGAAATTAAGACGGGCCGCCCTCCAAAAGCTCCATTTTTTAGTCACGTTTTACAAATAGGAGCATATTGCTTACTTACAGAAGAAACTTTTGGAAAAAAACCTCCGATGGGACATATACGATATGGAATAGATAATTCTCCACATGAAGTTATTTGGGATGCAAAATTAAAAAATCTAGTAATTGATAAATTAGAAGAAATGAATGACATCCTTGCAGGAAAAATGGAAGCACATAGAAATCATAAGAGAGCTGGCAAGTGTAATAGTTGTTCTAGAAGAAAAAATTGTCCCGAACGTTTGGAATATAATTAAGAGGCATAAATACTTATATCGTCTTTTCAATTAAGGCACTCTACATGGTTCCTGTAAAAGTAGCTATCTCTGGTCAGCCAGGTACTGGTAAAACCAAAACTGTTCTGAGAATTGCTAAAATGGTTGAAGAAAAATTCAGTATAGGTGGATTTACTACACATCCTATAGAAGAAGATGGAGAGATAGTAGGTTATAATCTTAAAGATTTCATAACTCAAGAAGAAGAGTTATCAGCATCTGTAAGATGGGATGTTAAACCAAAAGTGCCAGGAAGAAACCCAGAGTCAACTCCTTTGGGAATCAGGCTCGATGCAGTTAATAGAATTGCTACAGCTTCAGTTCAGAAAGCAATTGAGGAGTCAGATTTGATTTTAGTAGATGAAGTAGGTAAATTAGTTTCAGAATCAAAAGAATTTAGTGCAGTTTTAAAAGAAGCATTAAAATGCGGTAAACCAATGTTAATTACCATGCATAAGCGATCTAGAAATCCTTTACTTCAATCAATTAGAAAGCGAGATGATTTGAGGACTCTTGAAGTTACTCCAATTAATTCCGCAATTTTACCTTCAAAAGCAGTCAATATATTGAAGACTGGAATGGTTTGATCGAACATCAAGAAGGCAAAGCAAATTTTAAAGCAAATCTTTCTGGGAAAGATAAAGGTCCAGGAAAGAGAAAAGGTGTTTTCTATAATCCCTCAATGAAATTTAGCAGAGACTTAAATGTAGAATTCGCTAAAAGATTAAATTTCAATGGACTTTTTTTGGACGGCATGGCAGCTTCAGGAATCAGAGGCATACGGCTTGCTTTAGAATGTAATTATAATGTAGAATTTTGTGATACCTCTAAATTAGCAGTAGAAGCGATTAAAGATAATTTAAAATTAAATAATCTACAATCTGAAGTATTTCATGATGATTTACAAAATTTGGTAAAGGAAAGACAATATGATTGGATTGATGTCGATCCTTTTGGCACTCCAGCGCCTTATCTTGAATCAATAATTGAAAATGTGAATGATGGTGGAATATTGGGAATCGCTGCAACTGATACAGCCGTTCTTTGTGGTGCTAAACCATCAATTTGCTTCAAAAGATATGGAGCCTATTCAATGAAGAGAGTGGCCGCTAAGGAGGTAGGAATAAGGATATTATTAGGGAGGATTCAAGCGTTGGCTTCAAATTACAATAGGAGCATTGAGCCTATGCTATCTTACTCTGAAGGGCATCATTTACGTGTATTTGTAAAAATCATAGAGGCAAGACCAATCACTCTAAAATGGCTTAATCAAGATATGCAGGTTCTAGCCGAAGAAGCTCCGGAATCTGCAGGACCAATATGGATGGAAAAAATAATAGATTCAGAATTGGTTCCAGAAAATTGTGAGGGTCAATTAGGTAAATTTTTTGATATATTAAGAAAAGAAGCAGAAGGGCCACCTGGTTTATTTGATATAAATGATATAGCTAGGGCTGCCCAAATAGGACAAACTCCTAAAAAATTAAAAATAGTAGAATGCTTAGAAAAAGAAGGTTTTTTTGCAAGCGTTAGTATTTTTTCACCGATCGGTATTAAAACAAATGCCCCTCACGATATAAGAATAAGAGCAATTGAAAATGCCCAATCTTTATAATGACCCTTTTTGTCCGACAAACCTATGGAAGTTACAGTAGTAAACAAAACTAAAAACGAATTAGAGTTTGAGATTCACGGCGCAAGTGAAACATTACTTGGCCCTCTTATGAATCACACTCTTGCAAATTCAAACGTTGAGTATGCTTCTTACTACATGGGCCACATAGTATTAGATAATCCTAAATTTTATGTCCGTACAAAGAAAGGTACGCCGAAAGCTTCAGTTTTGAAAGCAGTCGAAAAAATAATCGCAGACATAAAAGTCACTTCTAAAGCGATTTCAAAGTGAATGAGTTTAGCTAGTCAACATATAGTTGGCTCAGAGTCTTTTTTTTCTAAGACGGCAGGCATAGGCGGAAAGCTTAGGAAAAAGTCAGAAGATTTTAACGTTGAAGAAGTAGTTTCTATTCCTGGCAGGTCCCATTGGATATGGATGCAAGATAGTTCTAATGGAAAGCACCAAATAGTAAAAATTAAAGCTAAGAATTGGGATACTCATGTTTTAGTAAAAGAATTATCTCGTAGGCTGAATATAGGTCAGAAATCAATAGGTTTTGCAGGAACTAAGGACAAGAGAGCAATAACCACTCAGCATTTCTCAGTAAAAACTTCAATGGAAAAGTTGTCTTCTGTAGATTTAGAAAATATAGAATTAGAGTTTCTACACAGTTCAGTAAAGCCAATTCGTTTAGGGAACTTAGTTGGAAATAAATTTAAGATAAGAGTTACAAACTCTTCCAATAGGGATCATATTAATGATATTTTTTCCGAATTGGATGGATTTTTTCCTAATTATTTCGGAGTTCAACGGTTTGGAGCTGTAAGGCCTATAACTCACATAGTAGGCGAAAAAATTGTGCAAGGAAATTATGAGGGAGCTGTTCTCGACTATCTTACACTTGGTTCGCCAAATTATGCAGGACATGAGGGGCGGGAATATTTATTAGAAACTAAAGATTTCACAAAATCACTTGAAAAGTTTCCATCTCATATGTTATTTGAAAGGCAATTATTAGGCCATTTATCTAGAAATAAAGGAGATTATACTGGAGCCATTCTTCAACTTCCTGAGAGTTTATCTAAGATGCTTGTTCATGGTTATCAAAGTTTAATTTTCAATAAAGTTCTTGATATGCGAATTAAGGAAGGAATGGACGCTTGTCTACCTCAAATTGGCGACTACATCATGCCTGCAGACGGCTATGGAGGGCCAGATCAAAGAGTCACCATTGAAGTCACAGAAAGAAATCAATCAAAATTATCGAAGAGATGTCGCGAGGGGAAGGCTTGGGTTGCTGGATTATTGCCCGGTGCTAATAGTAAATTTTCAAAAGGACGGCAAGGAGAATTGGAAAAAGAGGTAATGGATGATTTTGGAGTCAAATTCGGAGACTTCATAATTGATGATATACATGAATTGTCATCGTATGGAATGTATAGGCCGTTATTCCAAAAATATAATGATATTGAGGTGGATTATAATTCTGAAGATCCAATTTTCAGTTTCTGGCTACACAAGGGTACTTATGCAACATCATTTCTTAGAGAAATTATGAAATCATCGGATGTGACGGTTTATTGAGCAAAGTCAAGTGTGTTATTTTTGACTGCGACGGCACTCTAGTAGATAGTGAACCTTTGACTAACAAAGTTATAGCTGAAATGGCAGGGGAGCTTGGAATAGAAATGACTTGGGAAGAAGCAACTAAGTTATGGGGAGGTAAGACTATAGACGCAGTTGTCTATGGTATGAGAGAACTGTCAGGAAGTGATTTACCAGATGATTGGGTTCCTAGATTAGTGCAAAAGGTTTCTGAGGCTTACAAGTATGATTTGGTACCTATGGATGGTATTTCTGAAGTTTTAGAATCTATGAAATTAGCGAAATGCGTAGCATCAAATGGAAGGCCAGGTCATGTAGAAAATTCGTTAAAACTAACTGGTCTCTACAAATATTTTGAGGGAAGAGTTTACACCGCTTCTGAGGTTGCAAATCCGAAACCAGATCCCGCACTTTTCTTATATGCTGCAGATAAAATGGGATTTTCAAAAGATGAATGTGTAGTTATCGAAGATAGTATCACAGGAGTTACAGCCTCAGTTAGAGCCGGAATACGAGTATTGGGTCTAGTAAAAATGAGTTCAAAAGAGGAATTGATTGAAGCTGGGGCCGAACCTTTTACAAACATGCGTGAATTGCCTAAATTATTAGGTTTGTAATGAAATCAAGTGTAAAATTATCTTCTATTTTAGTAGTGGGTCTATTGGTTGGAGCACTCCTTAACCAAATGTTGTATGATGCTGATCTAGATGGAATTCCTAATGCTGAAGATGCCTTTCCAAGGGATTCTAGTGAATGGAATGATAATGATTCAGATGGAATAGGCGATAATTCAGATATTGATGATGATAATGATGGTTTTAATGATTCAGAAGACTTTTTTCCTTTTGATCCTCAAGAAAGTGCAGATAATGATTTGGATGGTATAGGTGATAATTTAGATCCTGATGATGATAATGATGGTTTTAATGATTCAGAAGATTTGGATCCGTACAATGACCTAGCATTAAAATTTAGTTTTAAGAGTGTTGAGTTGATTGATAAGCAAAATAACCGGCAAACGGCTCCATTTCTTTTTTTCTTATATGAGGATAATGAACAATTGAAGCGTTTTGATAATGCAGGAAATCCATGGCAGGTTCCTTGGCAAGAAAGTTTTAACCTAACAGCAGAGTTTGAATATAATGTTCCCGATAATCAAACATTTCATGAATTTAGAGTAGTTGCTTATTTTTTGAAATTCCGTAATTCAGAGGAATTAGATATTAGCAGTTCAAATTCAAGTTACAGTGAAACAATTACTTTTGATTTAGAAAATAAGACTTGGAATAATTCAAATGGCACTCTAGATGGGAGTTTCGATGATTCAAATGACTCGGACGATGCATCTTTAATCTTAGAAATAGAGGTTTTTAATTTTGGTTACCTTAAGTCATTCAAATGGACATTTCAGATGATAGAATATCAATTTAGCTATACTTTTGATCCTACTAGGTATTCGTATTATGTAAGTCAAACACATGAAATAAGGGATTACAGAGATTATCTTAATTTTGTTACAACTAGTGATTCTGAATTGATTGAAGTAGCAGGCATATTGAATAACATGTCTTCTAAAGAAAATTTTTCACCTCTGAACAAAATCAACTTTTTCCTTAGTTTTACTCAGTCACTAAAATATTCTGAAGATAATGTAACTGCTGGAGTTGGTGAATATCCAAGATATCCTATAGAAACTTTAATTGATCAAACAGGAGATTGTGAAGACACTTCAGCACTTTTAATCTCATTAGTTGAAATATTAGAATATAATGCCTCCATAATATTAATACCCGAAGCATGGGATGGGTATGGACACGCAGCAGTAGGGATTGATGTAACTGGGGCGGAAGGAGTGCATTATGTACTTAATGAAGGTGAATCCGATGAAATTAGCTATTATTACGCAGAAACCACAGCACCGGGGTGGAGGTTAGGTGAAATGCCAGATTTAGATTCTAGTAGTGCATATATTTATGAGGCAAAATGAGCGATTCTGAGATTGATCAAGAATATTTAGTAAAAGTTGACGACGAAGTCTATGGACCAATTCCTGAAAAAAGATTGGTAGATGATTTAGGTAAAGGCGAATTATCAAAGGATGCAAGATTTTGGGACGGTGAAGATTGGTTGCCTATAGGTTTTTTGTTAGAGAATAATCTTTGGAATGAAGATAAGTGGGGTGATGAACCAAAAGAAGTAGTTGCAGAAGGTCCTCCTCTTCCAGCTAGCTTGGCTTGGGAAGATGTAAAAGTAAAGGGTAGATGGCTGATGATTTATGGGGATCATCTAGTAGTTGAAGGTGGCGGATTCCGGAAAGAAGAGATAGCCTCCATTTTAACAGGAGAACCGCGAGAAGGTGGAATTCCTATAGTTAAAATATTAAATGTAAGTATAACAGCTTCCGATAACTACTCGAAGATAGAAATTAGTAGTTTTCATAAAATGTATGAAGTATATACTTTGGTATGTAACTTAAGTAGTTCAGACACTGATGCCTTAGTTAAAGAATTGAAAAATTCAGAAGTTAGAATTAGTTTTTCTTAAAAGTGAGGTTTTATTTTTTGCATGACTGCATCTTTTGGCATAGCTCCAACTAATCGGTCTACTAGTTGCCCATTTTTGAAAATCATCATTGTTGGTATGGACATAATGCCATGAGCAGATGAAGTATTTGGATTCTCATCGGTATTCATTTTTGCAATAACTATATTTTGATTTTCAGAGGCTATCTCTTCTAGAACAGGACCCAAAGCCTTGCAAGGACCACACCATGGCGCCCAAAAATCAACTAATACGAGTTCATTATCGCTAATAGTTTTTTCAAAATCTGTGTCAGTTACTTGAATTGTACTCATTTTTTTTCCCGTAATAAAATAAAATAATACTTATTACAATTTTTGTATGAGGGGCCTAGTTATAGCCTTTTTGATAGTTTAAATCTTCCGCAACTTACAAATAGAGTGCAAGATATTAATTTATTATAAGAGGTAATTTACATGAAAATAGGAATATTTTATGGGTCAAGTACAGGCAACACTGAAACTGCTGCAGAGTTAATTTCAGAGAACTTTAGTGAGCATGATTGCTCCGTTCAAGATGTTAGTTCAATAGAACCAGACGATTTATTGGGGTATGACTTTTTAATTTTAGGTATTTCAACATGGTATGTAGGTGAAGCTCAAGATGATTGGATAGATCTTCTGGAAGATATGGACGGCATGGATTTTAATGGTGTAAAGTTTGCAATTTTTGGTCAAGGCGATCAATTAGGTTATCCAGATACTTTCCAAGATGGAATGGGTATGGTTTACGAAAAGATGATTGCTGGTGGAGGTGTAGCCTTGGGTTTCACATCCACGGAGGGATATGATTATGATGAATCCAAAGGAGAGATAGACGGACAGTGGTGTGGTTTATCATTGGACGAAGATAATCAAGGTGAAATGACAGACGAAAGAATAGAAGATTGGTGCAAAGCTCTTCACGCTGAACTCTAGTTATAAATTAAACTAAAAAACGGCGATTTGCCATCCTTTATCGACTACTTGGCTTATTCTTTTCGCGGCTGACGAGATTGTAAATTTATAGTCACCCATAGATGAAGTTAGTCCTCTTTCATTTAATGAGGTTCCGCATAGAAAAATAGCACCGCCGAGTTCATGTACAACTCCAATTGAGGTCTGTATCTCCTTTCTATATTCTTCTTTTCCTTCTTTTAGCCATTCAACGCCTTCACCTTGTAGCATTAATGCTACGTTACGAGCATCACCAGTTTGATATTCAGCCATTCTCACAGCCTCTAATGCTCTTTTATGGTCATCCTCACCACTTATGATTATGTAAAGTATTCCTTTAGAGCTCATCAATTCTGAATTATAATTTTGGAAGCAGAATCTCTATCTAGTGAAAAATTTCCTTCCTCAGTTTCCACATTGAAGATGTTGCCTTCTCTTTTTTTGAGCATTAATTTGTTTCCAGGTTTTACTCCTTGTCCGTCTAATATTTTTGATAATTCATTATCCTCAAAAATTAATTTGACAGTTCCCATTTTTCCTTCATTAAAATTACTTAATGGCAAATATCGAGGTTCATTGTCTTCTTCAATGTTTATTTTATGGCAGAAAAGCTCAGATTCTTTTTTTGGGTCAATTCCTAAAAAAGTAGTAAGTTTATGTTCCACATCTCTTGTTAAAACGTGTTCCATTCTACAAGCTACTTCCGCAGCTTCATTGCCTTCTACTCCTAGTATTTCAGTTAAAAAACGTTCAAGTATATTGAATCGATGTTCAATAACATCTGCTACATGCTGTCCCTGTTTTGTTAAATGTACACCGTGGTAAGCCTCATAATCTACAAGTCCTAAATCACCGAGGCGTTGAATCATTTCAGTGACAGTAGCTGGTTTTAGATCAGTTTTTGTGGCAAGGTCAGAAGTCCTCACTCTTTTTTCATCCGCAGATAGTTCATTGATATTTTTTATCATCATTTCGGCACTTTCAGAAAGTGCATCCATACTTGCCATATTTTAGCAAAAAGTCATAGGTATAAAAGATATAGTTTTAGTTTTTAGGGCAGCCTAATTATTATATAGTGAGCCGTTTAGGGTGACCTAAATTAGGGAGACCTAAACCCTAAAGGAAACAAAAAATGTTGAAAAAAACAAGTGTGTTTGCCCTTGCTATGCTGTTCGTATTCACCAGTTTTACTGGTTGTTTGGGCGGTGATGATGACGATGATACGACATCTACGTCATATTCAGAAGACTTAATCATAGCTTATGAAGTTAAAGATGATTATGAAAATCCAGATGAGAATCCTCAAATTATGGCAGATTATTTAACTAATGAATTAGAAATGAACGTTAAACTATATCCAATTACTTCGGAAGGATCAATAATTGAAGCTTTAAGATTTGGAAATGCCCACATAGCTTTCATGGATGGAGCTGCAGCATGGGTTGGATGGAAGCAATATGGTCTTGATGCTATGGCAGCAGATCAGAAGAGCGACGGTAGAACCCATTATGATGCACATGCTGTTGTTTTGAAAGATTCTGAAATGGCAGCAGCTTATCTCGATGATGATGCTGCAACAGATCCATTTTCATTATTAGCAGGTAAGACGTCTTGTCATACTGGATGGTTGAAATCAGCAGGAATGCTCTTACCTATGGGTTATTTGATAGGTAATGGATATGCTAACGTTATCGGAGATCCAAATGACATTGAATCATTGAGAGCAACAGTTCTTAATTTCTTCAGTGATGACGCTAGTATACCAGACTCTGGAACTCCATATCATGGATATTCTGGTGCTGTAAAATGTTTGTCTGAAGGAGCAGGTCATGTTGCATTTGCAAAAGATTCCACTGTTGATGGATATTGTGCTAATGAAGTAGCTGCAGATAACGAAGATTGGTGTCTTCCAAGAGATGATTATGTTCTCTTACCTTCATACGGTTCAGCGCCTTCACATCCTGTAATGTATAATCCTGAGTTTGTTAACTCCGAGACCAAAGCTAAAATTCAAAATGCATTAGTGGCTATGAATGAGACTGATGCAGGTTTAGCAATATTGGATAAGATACTAGGAACTCCAGGGATTACTGAAGTAACTGCAGAGGAGCATCTAGGATCTTATGGTAATTTGATTGAAGATATTCCAGGAATCAACGCATACTACAAGGATAAATATACTATTAATGAAACAGTAGCACCTACTATTTCAAAAATAAGAATTGCTTATGAAGTAAAAGATGATTATGAAAATCCAGATGAGAATCCCCAAGCTATGGCAGACTTTATAGCAGCTCAGACCGGAGTAGAAGTTACACTATATCCAATTACTTCAGAAGGCTCAATAATTGAAGCTTTAAGATTCGGTAATGCAGATATAGCTTTCATGGATGGAGGAGCGGCGTGGGTAGCTTGGAAACAGTATGGTCTAGCAACAATGGCTGCAGATACAAAGTCTGACGGTAGAACATATTACAATGCACACGCATGGGTACACAAAGATTCTGAAATGGCCACAGCGTTGAGTGATGATGATGCATCCACTGATCCTTTTGCACTATTAGAAGGTAAAACTTCTTGTCATACAGGATGGTTAAAGTCAGCAGGAATGCTTTTACCTATGGGATACTTAATTTCCAATGATTATGCAGATGTGGTCGGCGATGCTGATGATATAGAATCATTGAGAAATACTATTCTAAATTTTTTCAATGACAATGCAAGTATACCAGATTCTGGAACTCCATATCATGGATACTCTGGAGCTGTAAAATGTTTGTCTGAAGGATTTGGTGACGTCGCTTTTGCAAAAGATTCAACAGTAGATTCATACTGTGGTAATGAAAATGTAAGCTTGAATGAAGATTGGTGTTTACCAAGAGATGAATATGTACCATTACCAGCTTTCGGACAAGCTCCGTCACACCCCGTAATGTACAATCCAGATAAATTAGATGTTCAGACTAGAACCGCAATTTTGAATGCATTACTTGCTATGAATGACGAGATGTATGTTGTAGATTATGAAATGCAGGGTCAAACATACACTGGATGTTATAACAAAATTACCCATCAAGTAGATAGTGATTCTGAAAGAAACATTTGCGGTGGAGAAATAATGTCTAACATACTAGGAACATCAGGTTTAGTAGAAGCTAATACTCAAGAGCACCTTGGGTCTTACAGCAGCTTAATTTCAGCAATACCTGGAATAAGTACCTACTACGACACAAAGTACGATATCTCTGAATAATAGAGTATTTTGTAAATGAAGTTATTTCCTCTCATAGATCTCGTCCAAGTGTTGTGAGAGGAAATTATCAGTGCAAGATGGGGCCTAACACATGAGTTCATGTCACACCGAAGGCCTCATCCAGTACGAATCTCAGAGTGCCGATGATGTAATGGTAAATAGTGCGACCTTTACGGAGGACTCCAGAGAGGTATATGAGCGATATAGTTAGTGCCGTAGATTTAAAGATAGGTTATTCACCTTCTACAGTTCTTGCTAATATTGATAATTTGCAAATAAATGAAGGTGAAATCATCTCCATAATAGGCGAATCAGGTATAGGAAAGACTACTCTTCTAAAAAATATAGCGTACTTAGTGAAGCCAATAAGTGGCAAATTACTAGTTTTCAATTCGACTTCATATCCACAAAGAGGCAGTGTTGGTTATATTCCTCAAAAATTAGGTTTAATCAACCACGAAACTGTGTATTTCAATGTTCTAGAAGGTGCAGTCTGCAATGAATCAGTTTTTAGATCAATAACTGGTTTTCACGAAGAGAAGGTTGTTGATACGGTTAAAGATTCAATTACCTTGATGGACTTATCGCACAAAATTGATGAGCCAATAAAATATCTTTCAGGGGGGCAGCAGCGTCGCGTTGCAATAGCAAGAACTATGGCTCAGGGACCTAAATTAATTCTTGCGGATGAGTTTCTTAGTGAATTAGATGATAAAACAGCAAATAGTGTCTGGAATATCATGCAAGAATATGTCAAACAAAATAATATTACATTAATTATAGTAGAACATAACATTCAAAGAGCATTATTGGCGGATCGTTGCCTTAAGTTAGAAAAGGTTACAGATTCCTCTTCATCGATTCTGGTGGAGGTTGACAAATGAATTTTGATAAAGAAATATTCCTTAAAAGAAAAAAATACCCTATTTTTTTATTCTTAATAATTTTAACAACAGGGTTTGTTTTTGTTGACTTAGTTGACGGAGATTGGAAGAGTCTTGAGAATAGTTTAGATAATTTATCAGTATTTTTTTACGAGTCACTTTGGCCTCCAAACTGGAAAGTATTGGAAGCAAGATCATACCCTGTTTGTGATAGAAATTGGGATATTCTTTGTTCTCCGGCATATATCGGAATTATTGAAACTTTAAAAATTGCATTTGTTTCCACAGGACTCGGTTTTATCTTAAGTTTACCTCTTGCTACACTTGCATCTAGAAATTTAAACAGAGATTCAATAGCAATCCCATTCAGACTTTTATTGTCTGTAATGAGAACTTTACCTAGCCTCATATGGGCTATTTTCTTTGTTATCCTTATTGGACTAGGTCCAATTTCAGGAGTTATGGCTATGACTTTTTACACAATCGGTTATTTGGGAAAATTACAATATGAAACGATAGAAGGTCTATCCAAAGACCCCTTAGATGCTGCAAAGGCCATGGGTTTGACTAATTTTGAAATTATAATGCGAGTAGTCATTCCAGAATCAGCTAATAATTTAATATCTCAGCTATTGTTTATGTTCGAATATAATGTAAGGCATGGCTCTGTAATAGGGATAGTTGGCGCAGGAGGAATTGGATATTATATTTCGACTTATCTTAAATTTTTACAATATGACAAAGTAATGGCATTGCTTATTGTTTTGTTTTTAGTTGTAGTTATAATTGATTTCTTATCAATTAAAGCTCGATCATATTTTGTAGATGATGTAAGTTTCAAATATCCAAGCTTTTTTCAAAGAATTTTAAGGCGAAAATAACATGAATTTTAAAAAAATAGGAATAGGTGTGCTAGCTGTAATTCTGCTTGTAGGTGGAATTTGGGGTTTTATGATATCATCATATGACGAGGACTTAGGAACTAATAATGAGTTCAGCGCTAAAGATTCAGTTAAAAATTTGACAACCGAGAAAAACAACTCTCTTTTTGATCTTTCATTTTCTAAAGCAGATGAATCATTGGAATGGTCGAAATTAAGAATTAGTATTGATAACGGTACTGAAAGAATGGACTGCTCCAAGGGCAACTTTACCTCTAATGATATTGGTAAATCTAAGGTTTCACCTAAACTAAGTTCAGATTCTATTACTTTTACAGTAATTATCGACGCTACATCTGAGGATGAATTTACATATCTTGATATGTTCAACCTTGTGGAGAGCAATTCCTCGAATTTTAATCTGAGATTTTCAAAAACAGATATATTTTTGTCAGATAATACAACAGGCACTATCATTCAAGATAAAAGCTTTGAAGAGCTCATTGATATTCCAGAACAAGAATTTACAGAGAGCAGCGATGAAAGATTAGATTGGTATGATTATAAGCTCAGTACTCACCGTGTTGAACCTGAAGATAAAATTTATGTGATAAAAGTAAATGACGACTATTTCAAAATTAAATTTACAAGTTACTATAACAAAGATGATGAGGCACGCTATGTTTCATTCATGATAGGTGCCTTAGGAAATACTGAATTCCCTGCGCTCTCAAATCCACTTCTAGTTAGTCCAGCTAAGTGTACAATTATTGAGATGAGTAAATCAGATTTCTGGGAAGAAAATGAGATGCTAGAGATATATGAAAATGACTTTGATATTTGCAATGTAACTTGCTCAATTAAAATATTCATAACTTACGAAAATATCTCAGTTAAAGGTACAGAAGTAGTTACTCTAGTTTAATTATAGGTTATTTGCAGCACTACTTGATTGAGGAGTTATGAAAAGTTGTTCTTCTTTTACATCAATCACTGGAATTATCATATTTGAACTTGAAGATAAAACATGTACTGGGCATGCATTCCCACATAATGGAGCTAAATAGTCTTCACCAGAGTCAGTTAAAATTAATCTTATTCCATTTCCTGCAGGAATCGTAGCGTCAATGGCTTGGAATTCCATCATCATCATTACTCTATCGTTGGGCAGCACAGTTTGCGGTTCGGAGCCGCCAGCATGATAACGAATGTCCATTGTTGCATGACCTAGTCTCATGCCAGTGTTTGCATCTTGCATTTCAGCAAAAATTTGTCCCCCATCAAAAAAAGCAATTGTATCCAGGTGAAGTCTGACAAGTCCTGATATATGAGTGATATCAGTTTCTGAAATAGCAGGGCAGTCTAGAGTAACACTCTGCTGAGTCACTCCTCCAACCACAGAAAGTCCAGTTACAAAAGCTCCTGAATTCTGACAATCTGCTAACGAGATAGTTTTCTTTTCATTATTTTTAGGAGGCCATGTATTTTCAACTCTCCATTGACCATCATTGCTCTGTACTTGAACATTTAAATTTGGTTTTGGTCCTATTCCCTTGAGATAATATTCAAACCATTCAAATAAATCTTGAGCCCAGTCCCATCTAGTCATATTGTGTATAGCTTCAGCCCCATATCCAGTTTCTTGAGCATTGTGTTTCGTCCATTGGTCAGGATAATTATGTTCCCACTGTCCAAGCATTCCTTTCACATCAAAACCGGCTTCTTCATATCGTTGATACCAAGGAGTTCCGTCAGGACTACTGAATACTTGGTGGGGATCAACATTCCAGTCTTGCATTCCTTGTATCCAGTAAACAGATCCTTTCCAATTTTGAAATGCTTTATCAATATGAGATCTTTCGCTATAGTAGTTTTCCATGTATGGGTCTAGTTCACCAGCTCCGTATGTTACAGGTCCAGCAAATAGTCCTTCTAATATGTCAGGACACACATTGTCCAAATCATCAGCATTATAGTCAACAGTACTTGAAAAATAATTCATATGCATTACTTGTGATCGAGCTTCAGCACTTCCGTTTTTGTAAAGTAAGGGATGTAATGCAGTTGTACCACTAATTGGAACGATTGTTTTCAGGTATTCACTCCCTATAGCGGCAGCTTCCCATTGTGTAGCACCTTCATAGGACTTACCATACAGACCTACGTGTCCATTACTCCATTCTTGGCTTCCCAGCCATTCAACGGCGTTATGAATGCCTAAGCCTTCGCCTGCACCTCGATAGTCAAAACATCCGGTAGATAGCTCAGTTCCAAATACAGCTACTTGAGCAAAGGCATATCCGTGCGGTACAAAATTTTCATAAATAAATTCACCTCTACCTGCACTAACTATACCAGTATGTCCTGATTCATCCCCAGGTTGTCCGTAGGAAAAATATGGGCTAATTATTGCTATTACAGGTACTTTTTCACCTTTTAGTGTATTACTTGGTAGCCAATATGAGAGATGTACATCAGCTTCTGCAGGTCCACTTTCCCAAACATCACTAGTGTCAACAGTAAAAGTGGCCTCCTGAACATCTAATGCATAATGAGGACCTTGCTCTAAAACTCTAGAAAAGCTATGAGTCATGTCCCAATCCAAGGCATATCTGCTCTTAAGGTCAGGATAGTAATCTTCGCTTGAAGAGTCTTTCATACATCCTGTCAGTGATGCTGACAGGACCAGTAAAATGCATAAAACACTCTTATTCATAATCTCGAAATACCTACGATATAAATTATTATTCTTCATTTTCTTTTTAGGGCAGCCGAAAGTAACCTTTAATGAGCCTCTCTAATAGTTAATCATTATATTAGATGTCTAAATTCGAAAGATTGGAAACAATAGATGATATTGTTGAAGAATATTGTGTATCTAGCAGTCCAATAAAGAGCAGAATTTACGTTTCATTAGGTTATCTTTTTGTCTTTTTTGCAATAATTGGAATTTGGATTCCAGGATGGCCCACAGTCTCTTGGGCAGTTCCAGCAGCTTTTCTCTTCTCTTTATCTAATGAAACACTTTTCCGCTGGTCATTATCAAATAAGTATTTTGGAAAGGCATTGTTCGAATATTATGCAACTGGTAAGACACTTCCAAAGCATGTGAAATATATTATAGCATTTTCGATTTTTCTCATGTCGTCTTTCTCAGCCTATTTTGTCTGGCTTGTATCAACAAAAGGCGATGGTGTTTTACAAGATCCTTCATCATGGAATGGCGCAGACCCAGGCTTTGGCTCTTGGACTATAATAATAGTTGGAGCGATTGGCGTTTGGTATGTTTTATCTCAGGTTAAATCTAGATAACGCGTGTTAATGGTATAAACCCGCTACCTATGGCAAAATAATGACAGGCAGCAAGAGAAAACATAGGCACGGAATTTATCGCCTTTATGCACCAATTTACGACAGATTTATGGCACCTTCTTTTGCAGACGGCCATTCAAAAATGTATAATTCTCTTGGACTTAAAAAAGGAGATAATCTTTTGGAAGTTGGAGTTGGAACTGGAATATCCTTAACTCATGTGCCAAAAGATATCAAAGTAGAAGCAATAGATTATAGTGAACCAATGCTGGTAAAAGCACGAAACAGGCAAGACAGAGGTGAATTTGTTGCAGATATTAATTTTCAACAAATGGACGCCCACGTTTTGGAGTTTGATACTAATCAATTTGATCATTGCGTAGTCGCGCATACTTTAGCAGTTGTAGCTGAACCCGAAGTAGTCCTCAAAGAAATTGTTAGAGTCACTAAGCCATCTGGATTGATAGCAATAGTTAACCACTACAAAGATAAAAAAGGAATAATTAGCACTCTTTGGAACCCGTTCAGAAAGCGTTTAGGTCTCGGAAAGCATGTTGATTTCAAAGATATAATCACCAAATGTGGGCTTGAAATTTTAAGTGAAGAACGAGTTAATAGTTTCACAACTCATACAAAGATGATTGTTTGTAAAAATCCTTAATTGAATTTTTGTTTTATCCAGTTTAAAGTATCTCTAACAGAGTCCTCTAGAGCCATAGGATTCCATCCTAGGACATCTCTAGCTTTACTTGAATCATAATTAGTTATCTTTCCCATGTACTCTTTCACAGTTTCAGATGAAACAGCAGGAGTATATCCGAACCAAGATTTCGTTGTTTCATATCTAGCAAATAGTCTTACTTGCCACATGGGAGCAATTTTAGTTGGTACTTTAATTTCAGGATCAACATTCTTGATAATGTCCATTAATTCAAATCCATCTAAGCACTCTGTACAAAGAATATGTCTACCTTCAGCATTTTTACTTTCATATGCTAGAATGTGGGCCAAAGCTACATCTCTTACGTCAACATACCCAAAGGTTTGTGGAGGTAATCGAGGCAATTCATTTTTTAGTATTTTATCAAACAAGAAAGTACTGGGAGTATGTCTATGGAAATATGGGCCAATCACTGCAGTTGGGTTCATTACAACCATTTCCATATCCATTTCTTTTGAAAAATCCCACGCTCTTCTTTCAGCTTCAGTTTTAGCATAAGAGTAAGGATGTTTGGATTTTGAATTCCAATCTTTCTCAGTCAGAGCTTTTCCATTAGGTCCGCTTCTTCCAACTGCAGCTGTACTGGATGTAAAGATTATTTTCTTTACACCTGCATTGTATGCAGCTTTCAAAACATTTATTCCTCCAATGATAGATGGATTAATGATTTCTTCTTCTGGATTTTTTGCCCAGCTTTTGTAAACAGCAGCCACTTGGAAAACGCCATCAATATTTTCCATCGCAGGTTCTATTGTTTCAGGGTGCATCAAATTTAGACTTACAATATCAACATCAAACTCAGACAGATTTTTAGTTAATTCTTTATTTTCTTTATCTCTAACACTAGCTCTGACATTATACCCTCTTTCAACAAGTAATTTAGTTAGTACAAATCCAACATGTCCATTTGCACCAGTTACAAGAACATTTTTTCCGTTCATATTAGATGAATAATTTTTCCCTGTAATATTTTAGTTCTTCAATTGATTCTATAATATCCTCTAATGCTCTGTGGTTCTCAGCTTTTGAAGGGATATTCCTATCGACATCAGGATACCATCTATTAGCTAGTTCCTTGATGGAAGAAACATCGACAACTCGATAGTGAAATCTATTTTCAAGATCATTCATTTGAGCATCTAAAAATCTTCTATCAGTTCCAATTGAGTTACCACAAACAGGTGGTTTATTTTTGGCTTTTATGTGTTTATTAATAAATTCTAAAGTTTCAATTTCAGCATCTCTTATTGTCAACGAGCTCTTCTTAACTTCATCAATTAGCCCTGATTTTGTATGCATATCCCTAACATAGGCATTCATTTTATTCAACTCGTCATCAGATGCGTTAATCACTAAATCCGGTCCTTTGGCAATGATATTTAGTTCAGAATCAGTTATGATTGTAGCAATTTCGATTATTTTATGAATTTGTGGATTTAGTCCAGTCATTTCTAAATCAATCCAAACTAATTCTTTTGCCATATCTACCGATTAGAGGCCTGATAAATAGGATTTGTAGCGATAAAGTACTATAGCCCTTTCTAATGGTAAAAATAATGGCATTTTTCAATCCTGAAAAATTTACGAATGAAGCTGTGGAAAAACTAAAGACTGAACTATCAGATAAAGCAATCATTGCAGCATCTGGTGGTGTAGATTCTACAGTTGCAGCAGTTTTAGCTGCGAAGGCAGTCAAAGATAATCTTCTCGCAGTTTATGTCGATACCGGCTACATGCGTCTCGGAGAATCTGAATATGTTTCTTCAATGCTTAGTACTCTCGGAGTTAAGCACAAAGTTGTTGATGCATCAGAGAAATTTTACGCAGGGCTAAAAGGAGTAACCGATCCTGAAGAGAAAAGAAAGATTATAGGGGAATTATTCATTCGAGTTTTTGAAAAAGAAGCTGAGGATTATGGAGGTAAGTTTTTGGTTCAAGGAACTATAGCTCCAGATTGGATAGAATCTGGCGGCGGTCTAAGAGATACAATCAAATCTCACCATAATGTTGGAGGCTTACCTGAAGATATGGATATGGTTCTTTGTGAACCTATAAGAGAATTATACAAAGATGAAGTAAGAAGTCTTGCTGAATATCTAGAAGTTTCAGTATCTCAAAGACAACCATTTCCGGGTCCGGGTTTGGCAGTTAGAGTTATGGGAGAAGCAACTCCCGAAAGAACAGAAGTTGTTAGACAGGCTTGTCACATAGCTGAACAAGAGATTGAATTAGCCTCAAAAGAAGGAATTATGGAATTACCTTGGCAATATTTTGCAGTAGTCTTACCAGTTAAGACTGTTGGAGTTCAAGGAGATGTAAGGGCGTATGGAAATACAATTGCAGTAAGAGCAGTTCACAGTTATGATGCAATGACTGCAAAGGCTGCGGAAATTCCTTATCCTGTATTAAAGAAAATTTCAGAAAGAATTACGCGTGAATTGAAATCTCAAGTTAACCGCGTTGTTTATGATATTACTGACAAACCACCAGGCACTATCGAGTGGGAATAATGGTGCCGGGGGCGGGGTTCGAACCCGCGGCCTTCGGATGTCCCAGGCATAGCCGGAACTATTTTTACCCTATGAGTCCGACGCTCTACCAGGCTGAGCCACCCCGGCTCCGAGCATGTTGAATCACTAGGGGTTTTAAGTTTAAGTTCGGTGATTCTTTATATCAAGCCCTTAATCACGCTAAAGGATGAGTGTTACTGATTCTAGTAAAAATCAAGCGAAAACAGGGAATTATAACCCAGTTGAGCTAGAGAAGGAAGTAGCAGACAGGTGGAAAAATGATAAAACTTTTGAGAATAGTATAGAGAATAGACGCTCATCGAAACCATTTACTTTTCTTGAAGGCCCTCCTACAGCTAACGGTAAGCCAGGAATTCATCACGTTCTTTCCAGATTGTTCAAAGACATGGTTTGTAGATGGAAAACTATGGAAGGTCACCTGGTAGAGAGAAAAGGTGGTTGGGATACTCATGGTCTGCCTGTAGAAATCGAAGTTCAGAAGCAACTGAATTTAATGTCAAATGAAGAGATTGAAGCTTATGGTATGGAAGCTTTCAATCAGAAATGTAAGGAAAGTGTTTGGACTTATGAAGAAGCTTGGCGTGAAATGAGTGAAAGGATGGCTTTCTGGGTAGATATGGATAATCCATATGTTACTTTACATGATGAATATATTGAATCCGCTTGGTGGTCTCTAAAGCAAATGCATGACAAAGATCTTCTTTTCCGAGGTCACAAAGTATTACCTTATTGTCCGCAAACTGGGACAAGTTATTCAACACATGAAGTTTCTCTTGGCTACAAGGAAGTAGCCGAGCCTGCAGTTTATGTTAAATTTAAGCTAAAAGATTCAGAAGGATCAATAGTTGCTTGGACGACGACACCTTGGACATTGCCTGGAAATGTTGGTCTCGCAGTTGGTCCAGATGTTACATATTGTAGAGTGAAAGTAACCTCAAAGCCTTCTGAAAGTTGGGAGGGTCGAGGTGGCGCAGAAGTAGGTGAAGAATTAATCTTAGCTAAGGATTTGATGCCTGAAGTATTGCGTCATCACGCAGAAGTTATTGAAGAATTTCCGGGAAGTAAATTAGTGGGTCAAGCCTATGAACCTCTTTTTCCAGGAGCAATAGATAGGGGTGATTCAGATACAGCTTGGACAGTAGTTGCAGCTGATTTTGTTACAACTACAGATGGAACTGGCATAGTTCACACGGCTGTAATGTATGGAGAGGACGATTATCAATTGGGTATGGAAGTTGGTTTTCCAGCTCAACATACAGTAGGTATGGATGGAAAATTTATCAAAGGAACTCATGAAACATTGGATGGAAATTACGTAAAAGATTGCGATTCCAAAATTATTGATTTGTTACATGGAGAGAATAAGCTATACAGAGAGCACATTTACACTCACGATTATCCACATTGTTGGCGAACAGACCATCCATTGTTGTACTATGCAATGGATAGTTGGTTCGTAAGAATGACTGCAGTTAAAGACAAAATTATCGATTATAATTCACAAGTTGAATGGGCTCCAGAATGGACTGGTACTGGTCGTGTTGGAGAATGGCTAAGAAATATCAAGGATTGGGCAATAAGTCGAGAAAGGTACTGGGGAACGCCGTTGCCTGTTTGGATTTGTGAATCGTGTGGACATCAGCATTGTATAGGAAGCATTGATGAAATGAACACATTAAAAACAGAGGATTCACCAACTCCCAAAGAGCTTCACAGGCCGTATGTAGATGATGTAAAATTATGTTGTACAGCTGAAGGTTGTAATGGGGAAATGGTTCGTGAACCTTATGTTATGGATTGTTGGTTTGATTCAGGTTGTGCTTCATTTGCTCAGTGGCATTATCCTTTTGAAAATAAAGAAAAATTTGAAAATAGTTTCCCTGTAGATTATATTTGTGAAGCCGTAGACCAAACAAGAGGTTGGTTTTATTCCTTACTTGCAGTATCTACTACAGTTTTCGATAATATATCATATAGAAGATGCTTATCTTTAGGTCATATTTTAGATAATGAAGGTAAAAAAATGAGTAAGTCTCGAGGAAATGTAGTCAATCCTTGGGATCATTTCAACAAAGAAGGCACAGACGCCATTAGATGGTACATGACTTCACAAAGTGCACCTTGGAATCCAATGAATTTTGATCCAAACGGAGTACGAGAAACTTATGCTAAAATGTTCTTAACTTTATGGAATGTTCATAAATTCCATTTAGATTATGCAATTCTCGATAATTTTGATTACAGCAAAGATTTCATTCCAGTTGATAAAAGAAATGCGTTAGATAGATGGATTCTCTCTAGAGTTTCTTCTGTTGCTGAAAACTATCATGACCAATATGTCTCATGGGAATTCCATAAAGCTGCAAGAGAATTAGAAAATTTTGTAATTAATGATCTTTCAAATTGGTATGTTCGCCGTTCAAGAAGAAGATTATGGGATGAGGCCGAGAGCCATGATAAAAGAGCATGTCAATTTACACTTCATGAAGTTTTATTGACTGTTAGTAAACTTATGGCACCTATAGCTCCGTTTATGCCAGATAAAATTCATTTTGATTTAACAGGCACTTCAGTTCATACTGCAGATTGGCCTCTTGGTTCAGATTTAGTTGATAAAAATCTGCCACCTCAAGATTTAGGATTAGAAAAGGAAATGTCTATTGTTAGAATGCTTGCTGAAACAGGTCGTAAAATTCGTGTTGAAGCCAAACGTAGACAAAGATTACCTTGTAAAGAAGGTTGGATTGTTGGAGGTCCTGACCTCAGCGAATTCCATTCGATTATAGCTGAAGAATTGAATGTTGAAAACTTAACAACTGAAAATAACTTAGATCGCTTCCAAAAGATTGAGGTTTTACCAAATCATAAGGTTTTAGGTGCAAAGTGCAGAGCGGATTTGCCAAAAGTTCTTTCTGAATTATCACAATTAGACCCCGATTCACTTCTTTCAGATATTGAAAAAGGCACAGCTAAATTAGCAGGATTTGAGATTACATCGGAAGATATTAACATTAAGCGTGTGGAAAAAGAAGGCTATGCAGCTTCAACGTTTGAAGTAGAGGAGACAGGAGATATTTCTCTTGTACTTGATGTAGAAATTACTGATGATTTAGTGTCAAAGGGATTAGCAAGAGAGATAACTAGACGTATTCAATCTAAAAGGAAAGAGTTGGATTTAGATTTAGAAGCTTCAATATCATTAAAGGTTTGGTTAGAACTAGATTCACCAAAATTAAATGAAGATGATTGGCAATATATCATATCTGAAACTAGATCGAAACCGTCTGAATTAATTATAGGTAATCCAGAAAAAGATTTAGATAATTTCCAAGTTGAAAATAATAAAATATATTTTAAAGTTAATTAATCAACTACTTTAAACACATTTTTCTTTTTCTTCTCTGTAGGCTTAAATTTTGGAACTTTCTTTTTGTCGTCAACTACTTTGAACGTGTTCTTACCTTCAGTAGGTTTGAATTTTGGGACATTATCTTTCTTCATTGAAGGGATATCTTCAGTCATCTTGAAAGTAGGGGCACTTCCGAAATTTGATTCACTTCCTCCCATAACTTTGACACCGCCTCCAGCTCCAGAACCAATTGACATTGAAGCGACGCTTCCAGAAGTATTACCTAGCATACTATCAGTATCTAATTCGTTCAATTCCATAGATCCCGAGGTATTAGCAGAATCGGTTGTAGCTTGGTTGCCTGAAGGTCCTTTTTCAACTCCTGCAGAGTTCATTTCCTTTATCGCATCTGCTGCAGCATCTTTCACTTCTTTAGAACCATCTCCAGTCATTATTAATGCACGATCCATTACTTCCGCAGGCATTTCCCATGATACGCCTTTAGCTATAGATGCTAGACCTGTAATTGCAGTAGCTCTAACTCTGGAATCTTTGTTTGACGCTTCTTTTAAGATGGAATTTACTACATTAGTAAATTCTTGATAAGATAATGAATTAGCTTTAGACCAGAATTTCTTTGCAGCAAAGATATCACTAGATTGTACTGCTTTTAAGAATGAAGTATTTTTGTTTGCGTTTACAGCTTTAAACTTGACAGCTTTCTTCTGTGAGGATACTTTTCTAACGACTTTACGCATTGGCTTATTTTTTCTAATAGTGGCTTTTTTCCCAGCTAATTCCCTTACTTTGAATCCACTAGAGCTCTTCTTTACAGGAGCGCTTGGAATAGGACGGCCTTTTCTTTTTGCAGCAATAGCAGCTCCACTTTCAACTTCTAAACCAACAGGAGGTTTGAAGAAGTCTTCAGATTTTTTTTCTTTTTTATTATTAACAACCTGGTTTGCAGTCCCAAATTCAGCTACAAAATCATAGGTATCCTCTAGAAAATCGTCAGACGAAATATTTACATTTGCTTCTAGTAATTCCTTTTCTAAATTTTCCTTTCCCACTGAAATAATAAACATAAACCCATTAATGTTAAAATAGTTTGAAATGAATTCAGATATCTTAGTAAAGGATCCAGATACGGCTCTTTCAATTCCCTGTAGAGTAATTACAAGAGGTTTTTTCTGTATCGAAATTGCGGCTAATTTTTTCATCGATGAGTCAAATTGATGAATCATTTCAACCCTATTCTCACTTGAAAGATTAGTAGATAGAATTACGGGAGCACTTTCGTTAATTCTGTTCACTAAATCCGAGGTGGTTCCATTACTTCCTGCATTTCCTTTTAATTCTGTAACTATTTGCTGAACAAGCGGCAAACATAAATCATTCTCAGATAAATACCGCCTTGCATTAAATTCAATAATATTTAGTCCAACTGCTTGAAGATCGTTTTCAATTTCAGTTATCGCAGACTTTCTTTCTCCTAAAGTTCCTCCATATAATGCTACCAATGAAGGCGGATTTGCCTTACCAGCTTGCGAGATTATTTTTGCTGTGGTTGCAGTAGACATTATTAATTTCCTAAACTTTGGCTAACATTTTTACAATGAAGCTCTCTTTAAAGGTTCTCTACATGGGTTCTGAACTGCGGGGGTCGCATAGCCTGGCCAATTGCGCCGGACTTAAGATCCGGTCCTTAGTGGTACGAGGGTTCGAATCCCTCCCCCCGCACCATCTAAATATTTGTAACTAGAACGTTTACTCTCCAGAGGAATATTGTAATTGCTATAATTGCAAAGACTTGCCAGTTATTTCTCATGGCTTCTGTCCAGCTTATTTTTCTCGATTCTAATAAGGGTTCAATTATTGTAAATAGTCCTAAGAAAAGAATTGAAGTACAGATTAAAATTAAATAAAATGCAAATCCAGGGCTAAAGGTAAACGTTTCAGAGTAAATATTTCCTTCATTATCAGACCCTACGCAGTTTCCCTC
>MIZB01000072.1_pt1 | contig 24366 bp, 24 predicted proteins | sample 888171 | NCBI WGS metagenome assembly MIZB01 (sample SAMN05440186, study PRJNA335308) | marine metagenome | isolation source: marine water
AGGTCAAGCAACAAGAGAGTATCTTGAAAATGTTCAGCCAATGGGAAGAATGGGTACGCCTGAGGAGGTAGCTTCAATGGCATTACATCTTTGTGGACCTGAGTCAGGTTGGACTACAGGTTCAATCATATCCATAGATGGTGGGCAGACTGCAGCTTAGATATAGCCAATTCTATTGATAAAGGTGAATTACTACGACGTTTTGGGTGTTGAAAAAAATGCAGACTCAGAATCGATTAAGAAAGCTTACAAAAAGTTAGCTAAGAAACACCATCCAGATTTGAATCCGGAAGACGTAGAATCTTCAGAAGAACAATTTAAGAAAATTAGTGAAGCTTATCATGTTCTTATAGATGACAAAGAGCGCAAAAAGTATGATCAATTTGGTTCAGAATACATCCCACGTAAAGCACCTCAATGGCAAGCAACAAATATTTGGACTGGTACTTGGGATTACATAAGATGAATGAAGATAATATTGTAGTCGTTAAAGACTTAGAGAAGAAATATAAGAGTGGTACTCATGCTGTTAAAGGTATAAACTTCGATGTAAAGAAAGGAGAAATATTTGGAATGCTTGGACCTAATGGGGCAGGTAAAACAACAACTTTGCAGATGATGGGAACTTTGCTGAATATTACAAGTGGTGAAATAAAAATAATAGGATATGATGTAACTTCAGATTCTAATCAGGTAAGAGAAAACATAGGTTTTGCATTACAAGAAGCAGGTTTAGACAGTTTATCTACAGTTAGAGAATTAATTACATTTCATGTTAAACTTTTTGGTTTTAGGGGTTCTGAAATTGGAGAAAGAGTCGAACAAAGTCTTTCGCTGCTAGACTTACACCAGTATTCTGACCAAATGATTCCTGAGCTTTCAGGCGGTACACAAAGGAGATTAGATTTAGCAGTCTCACTAGTTCATGACCCAAAGCTTTTGATTTTAGATGAGCCTACGACTGGCTTAGATCCAGCCCATAGAGCAGATTTATGGAGTCTCTTGAAGAAGCTGAAAAATGACAAGGGAATTACGATTGTAATGTCTACACATTACATGGAAGAAGCAGATGTACTCTGCGACAGACTTGCCATAATAGATTCAGGAGAAATAGTAGCAATGGATACTCCTCAAAAACTTAAGAAGACTATTGGTAAAGATAGAATTGAATTTAAACTATTTGAATCACTCAGTGAAGAGCAAATAACTGCTTTGAAAGATAAATTTGGTAATGATAATTTATCCACAGAAGAATCCTTTTTTACAGTGAGAGTTGATGATGGTGAAGAAGCACTTCTTGATACTCTCAAAATAATAATCCAAATGGAGATCAAGGTAAAAGGAACTAAAGTTCTTAGACCTTCTCTTGACGATGTTTATCTAAAATATACTGGAAAGAGGTTGGAGGATTTACCTTGAAATTTAGTACAATTTTGACACTTTACGTTAGAAATTTGAAGCAATATAAGAGACTTCCAGCAGTACTTGCTTTCAGTTTCATTGTTCCAGTAATACAGTATCTTATTTTTTCTAATTTATTCAATAGTTTATCAGATGTACCTGGTAATCCGTATGGAGATTATCCTTACTACATGTACATCACTCCAGCAATAATAATTTTGACAGCAATATTTGGAAGCGTGAATTCGTCTGCAGCTCTCTTAGTTGATTTGAATACCGGATATTTTGATAAGTTAAGGGCAACACCTGCAAGTCTTGCTCCTCAAGTCATTGCTCGTTTTATGTCTGAATTCACTAGGTTGTCATTACAATTATTTTTAATCATTACAGTTTCAATTTTATATCACAAAAGAATTAGCGGAGTTTTAGAATTGCCTGAAGCGGGTATTTTGGGATTGATTACTATTGTATTTTTAGCAGCATCTTTTGGTATTGGAGTTGTCGGAAATTTAGTAGTGGCTTTAGCTTTCAAGACTAAGAGTGAACAAGCAGTTCAAGCAGTTTTTCCTTTATTTTTCGTAGCAGTTTTCATGAGTACAGCTTATGTTCCTGATGTACTACTTCCAGATTGGTTACAGTCAGCTATAGTATACAACCCCAGTGAATATCTAATCAGAGCAGTTAGAGGTATATTTTTAGAAGGATTTACAGATTCAACACTTGATTCAGTTACAATAGCGGTTTCTTGTATTATAGTTCTCACAGCTATCACTAGCACAATAAATTATAGGACAATTACAAGATCAATAGATTAATGGTCCGTCCTCCCGGATTTGAACCGGGGACCTGCCGGTAACTGCGGCCTCCCGTACTAACGGGTAAAAGGGATAGACCCCTACAGCCGGCCGCTCTGGCCAGTCTGAGCTAAGGACGGTATTACGCTGATTAGTGGCCACTATTTGTTTCTTCTTCTAAATCATCGAAGTTTGCAGCAGTCAATTCAAGTCTAGAATAATATTTGCCGTACTCTAATGATTTAATTATGAAAATAAGACATAAAACAATCATTATTGCAATTAGTAAATATGAAAAATATTCCCAATTTTGTCCAGATTTCATAAGTGGTAGTGTTGCAAATCCATTCCAGGCTGCATGCATTACAAAACCGAATATGTAAGCATAAATTAAGTACATATTCATTGATTTACCCATTTGTCTAGAATATGCAACTGCAAATCCAATTGCCGCAGGCCCAACTGCGTGCAAAACGGTAGAACCAATTCCTCTAACAAATGCATTTAGAGTCCAGGCATCAGATCCATACCAAAGCAAAATGAATAATTCATATAACATATTTTCAATAATTGCGAACCCCATTCCACAAGCAACACCGTACAAAACTCCCTCGTAAGGAGTTTTTAGCCTTTTCATTATGAATATTAGTCCAATAGGTTTCAAAAGTTCTTCAACAAATGGAGCTATTACAGAAACTAAAATCAGTTCGGGAGTTCCAAAATCACCTTTACCAAGTAAAGCATTTTGATTTACATCAACAATTCTTGAGCCTAAATCATTCAATAAACTAGCAGGTAAGGTGGAGAACATACCCCATGCAAGAGCCACTAAGACAAGCCTTTGAGGTTCCGGTGAAGTTATAGTTCTTGAATAAATGTAGCTCACCCAGATTAAACCAGGGAATGCAAATGCTATAACAAATGCAATTGGGAAAAGAAATAGGAAAGGTCCTCTTTCGGTCAATGCTACTAATCCAATAGCTAGTGACATTAGGAATAAAAAGAAAAGTATGCCTGATTTTGGTAGCTGTAGTACTTGTCTTTGAATTGACCCTATTTTGAAACTAATTTCCTTTGGAACTGGTTTAAGTCCAGCCCAATCTAAATCGTTCTTTTCTTCACTCTTATTATAATATAATTTACCAGATTTTGAGCTATATTGCCCAGGATATTCAGATCGGTAGCTAGCATTAGACGTATCATCTATATTCTCTGCAATATTCTTGGTATATGGTTTTTTGTTTGATGTGACATATCTGACTGGAGCCGGCATCTTTTGCAGAATTGCAACAATTATCATAGCTCCAGCAAGCATTAAAATAAAAATTAAAAATCCTATAAATGGAATTTCAGGTAAAGACATTGTATTACCTTCTTCCATTGAAATAGGTCCTACAATGTACAAATAACCTAATTGTCCACCCATTATTAGCAGCAAGTTTGCCATGATTAAGCCATAAACTTGGAAAATTGCGCTATATTTCACAAACAACTAAAGGAGCTACAGTTAAGATAGTTCCTTTATTTTGTTAATAGATTCTTGTTTTGCAATTTCAATAATTGCTTCAGTATCTCCAGTTCCATTATATCCTGCAGCACCAGGATGTCCTCCGGATGAGCCTTCATTAATTTCACAGATACTTTCCAGAATTTTAGTAAGATTGAAACCTTTGGATACAATTTGATTTGACGCGCGTGTAGATAAGCGCATTTCACCTTTTTTATTACTAGAGCCAACAATGGCAATATCTGCACCCAGTATGATCAAATGTCTTGCACTTCCAGATTCAAAAGAACCCACGATACTAGTTGCAATAATCCATTTTCCGTGTTGTATCCATTTCATATTCTGTGCAGCTTTTAGAAAAGTGACTTTTTGAATCAATGGACGTTCACTGTCTAGTAAACTGATGACTTCTTGAGGTTCAGCCCCATTTTCACATAAAATACTTGCAGAACTAAATGTTTCATTATTCGCATGCCTAAATTGTCCAGTATCAGTGTAAATTCCAGCAAGTAGTACGTTTGCGCATTTTTTGTTAATTTTCAGATCCAATTCGTTAATAACTTGAATGATAATTTCAGCAGTACTTGTTTTGTTTGGTTGATGAATTATCTCAGTTTTAGCAGGCCATCCTTCAATTTTAGTATGATGATCTATAACTATAATATTTTCAGTTTTAGGAACTGGACCACAGTGTTCAGGATTAGGGCTGTCTAATGCAATCACAGTACCGTCCCATTCGTTAGGCGATTCTAGTATTATTTCTATGTTATTTGCTTCAGCAATTTTTTGTCCATGGGAGCTAACTCCATCTGGAGCACAAATTAGAGCTTCTTTGAATACGGTTTGTAATGCTATTGCTGAAGCTACCGCATCAACATCTGCATGATGGTGGATTAATAATAATAATTTTTTCCCAAATAATTTTTTGGAATTATCATTGAGAAGCATTTTGATCTCTTTTTCCCTGTAAATTTTGAACAATAGGTGCTAATTTGGCTTGCATTTTAGTGATTTCACTATTTAGCGTCTCTACTTGATTTTTCAAACTTTTATTTCTAAATTCCAAAGTCTCCTTCTCGTCTTTCATTTCTTTTTTCAAGTCTTTCACACTTTCTACCTTTTGCATAATAGAACCTATGGCTCTATACAATGTGCTTTTTTCATTACTACTCTCAATCTCTTTAATCGTCCTTTCAATTTCATTAATTGACATTTCAATTTGAGAGGTTTGTTGAGTAAGGGCTTGTGCCTGTTGTTGCATTTGTTGGAAAAGGTTAATTTTCTCTTGAATATTATCTTCAGTTATCTCATCCATTCTCTAGAACTCCATTTGCGCAATAAGCCCAACCTAAAAATGAATTTAGAGCTGCCCTTAAACTTGTAAAATCTTCGGCTTCTAGCTCTATCTTGACTTTTTCTCCAGCTGGAATTACTTTCACCTCTACTTTTGGAAGGCCGTCTTTAGCTTCATCCATTAATGCTCTAGCTATATGCTTGGAATTTGTTCCCATTTTTAAGCTAACTTGAGCTTTCATTAATCAGAAATTACGGTCTTTTTGGTCGATGGTCTGATTTTGTAAAATATTTTCTCACCACAAACACGGCAAGTAAGACCTAAGACTTCTAAGTCCATATCTAATCTAGTGCCACAAGAAGCACATTTGTAATTAACCATTTAGTCCTCCTTTGTTGGATAATAGGCACCGCTAGCAAATTGGTATTCACAACTATTACACTTGTAAATTCCAGTTGATATTCTTTTAACATTAGTCTTAGAACAAGAGGGACATTCATACTTCTGCTTTTGTTTCTTTTCAACAGCACCTAAGCGTCTTCTAACAGAAACACCATATCTTGGCCCAAATCTGCCTGTACTTCCAACCTTCTTTGTACCTTGACTCATCCTATATACCTTTTAGAGCCTCACGTAAAACATTATCGCTCTTTCTTGCAGTCTTAACAGCTTCTCTAATTTCAGCATCAGTGAATGCTCCATTCATTCCTTTCTGAGCGGCTCTTAAATTTCCGTTTTCATCATGAGCTACTGTAAATCTTGCGCTCATCACAGCTTCTTCATCTGAGGTAGGATCTAAGATAACTTTATCGCCTAGTTTTCCGAATGTGCATGATATTGGCCAGCATGTAACTGGTAAATCAACATCTTCTTCAGCAACACCATGTTGGACATTTGGTATTTTTGCATTGGCTAATGCAGCAGCTGCAGCTAAGGTACAACAATCAAACAAATTCCCATTATTATCTAGAATGTACAAATCAATGAAGACCATCCAAACTTTTTCACCATGTTCTATGCACAAGGCATCAAAATCAATCATTCTTGATTCCCTGATACCTCTGTCAACAACTCTTGCCAATTCTATAGATTGTTCTCGAGGTGGCCCTGGATCAAAAGATTGATCAGCTAGAGGTGCCAATTCGGCTGTAGTGGTCATAGTTCCACTTCCTGGAGAATCTCCATATGGAGTTCCAATCAATAGTTTTATTCCACAAAGGATTTTTGTTTTTCCTAAATGTACTAATGCAGAACCTTCTGCAGTATTAATCATACCCGTTTCGATATTAACATTCCTAAATTCATTTATGCTTCTTCCGTCTGCTCTTTTACCCTCGGCAGCTAAAGATTCCATATGTCCTTTCATTAGGTTTGAGACACTGTCACTACTCATTTCTTACCTCCGTAGCTTTTGTCTAGAGCATCTCTCATTATTTTGTATAAATCCATACAACCACTAGTTGCTAAGTCCATAGCCTCTTCGAATTGTTCAGGACTTAGGTGCCCATCCAATTGTAGTAAAACAACTTCACCTGTGCTTGGAATTATAGCTAATGGTAAATCAGCTTGTCCATAATTATCTTCTTCTTTGTTTAAATCAAGGACAACAATATCATTAACTTTTCCAGAAGCACAAGCAGGAATCATATCTCTCATTGGTATACCTGCATCAGCTAAAGCTACAGATGCCGCCGTAATTGCAGCACAACGGGTGCCTGCATGAGCTTCTACGACTTGCATATCTACGCGTATTGATGCTTTAGGAAATTCTTCCACCATGACCACTTTTTCAAAAGCTTGTGAAGCAATGTAAGAAATCTCACTTGATCTTCGGTCTAGTCCAGGTCTTTTCCTGTCATTGACACTAAAAGGTGCCATAGTATACCTTGCTTGAACAATAGCTCTGTCAGCTTTCTGTTTGTGCCTAGGATGACATTCCATAGGTCCAAATACACCTGCATAAACTTTGTTGTTACCCCATTCTAGATAACAAGAACCATCTGCATTGTCTAAAACACCTGCAGTGATTTTTACTTCTCTTAGTTCATCGGGTTTTCTTCCGTCTAGACGGATTCCGTCTTTAATTAATTCCATATCTGTTTGGCCAGCCATTTTATTTCTCCAATAATTTTTCTATTTTTTTAGTTAAACCTTCTGAGGAAGCTTCTCGATCTATTGTTTCTAAAGCTTTTTGAGCTTTAGATATGTCTTCCCCCTTACCGTCGATCCAAATAAATCCATTTTGACCTATTTGAATTCTAGTATTTGTTTTTTCACGTATAGCAGTAATCATAGATCCTTGCTTTCCGATAACTCTAGGTACTGCAGTAGGTTCCACTTGGACTACAGTTCCAGAGTATAATTTTCTACAATCATCCTTCTTTAAACTAATCTGATGCGTACCTGCAGCATCGACCATAAAGACTTCAGCCCATACAGCATCACCTATTGCTAAGAATCGTGCAGTATCACCAAATGGTACTTTCCATCCAGATTCGCTGTGATGAAGTGTTGAATTAAATGCAGATCCAATATTCATTCTCCAAACAGAAGGTCCGGTTTCAGCACATACAGCAACAATTTTGTCGCCAACTTTTGGAGTATATCTACCTTTTATTGCATTGACATTTACATATCCGCTTCTATCATTTGAGTAACCCACAACTGATGAATATACTCGTCCATCTTTTCTAAAAATTCCCTTGCCAGGTTTACTTTTTGTTTCTAGTAAATCTCCAGGAAGTACAAATCCTTTAGAATTTTCACTGTTTTTATTATTTTTTGATTCTTCGCTCATATGAATCATCCTTTATTTTTCAATTATAACAGCCCTTTCCAAACTTACCCCTATATGAAGATTTGTTTCTAAATTATCTTTAATTCTGCAGTACCTTTTGTAATTGCACCTAATAAGTTTTCAAGTTCATCATATGAAGCCGCAGCCATTTTTACAATTCCAATCCAGCTTCCATCAGTTTGATATTCTTCATTTTCGATAGTTCCAAGTCCAGACATTTGCCCGTAGCATTTACCTACATATATGGCTGGAATCTTCACAGCAGCCTTTACTTTCTCAAAAGATATAGGTATCAAAGGCCTTATTTTTTTTACAATATCTTCAACTTGTCTTTCAACACTTCGGATGGGGTCGAAGCTATATTTTGCTTCCATAATAGCGTTTTCAATTCGTTGTGGAGGATGCGCCCCTCCAGTCTGTGGATTCATTGCGTTTGCTACAATATGTGATAGAATTTGTTTTTTCTTTTTATCAACCATTTCTTTTTTCTGTTCAGAAGTTAGTTGAATGGTTCCTTCGATTAGGATTTTTTTATATATTTCTATTAAATCAGAGGATTCAAAGTGTAATTCTAATATATTTTCAGGAGAGCGCTCACCTTTTGCACTGTCAGCCCATATTCCATCTACAGCAATGCTGTCTTCCCAATCAATTTCATCACCTTCTTTGAAGGCTTGCGCCTCGTTAGGGTCGATCAGTATTTCAAAACGATGCCCGCCAGCTTCTAGTCTGGCTATTACTGCATCTTCAAGAGATACCATTACTTAATTTTTTTAATTTCTCCGCTAACTACTTCAGGGTCTAAAGTTCCAAATTCTCTTTCTGTACTTATAACTGCAATTTCAATAACTTCAGCTTTTAGATTATTTTCATTAGCTGCAGATAGTGCTTTTAGTCCTAATTTTATTGCTTGTTTCTCAGTCATACCTTCTTTGTAATCTTTTTCGAAGACTTCCATGACTTCATTTCTTCCAGCACCAATTCCTCCAGCTTTGTATGCCATCATTGCCCCAGAAGGATCAGTTTCATAGAGATGAGGTCCCGATGCATCGATTCCTGCAATCAACATTGCTGTACCAAAGGGCCTTACTCCTCCGTATTGAGTATAACTTTGTTTAAAATCACATAGCTTCTTTACAAGTGATGCAACAGGCAACGCTTCATCGTAATTAAATGTATTAACTTGACATTCTACGCGAGCTTTGTCAACTAATGCTCTTGCATCAGCAACTAAACCTGAAGTTGCACAACCGACATGCCCATCTATTTTGAATATTTTTTCAATACTGTCTGCTTCTATTAATTTAGAGCTTAATCTCTTATCTACTATTAATACAACACCGTTTTTGAATTTAACACCAACGGTGGTAGTCCCTCTCTTTACTGCTTCCCTTGCATATTCAACCTGAAATAATCTCCCATCTGGAGAAAATACAGTTATTGCTCGGTCATATGCCATGTGTCCTGCTTGCATAAAAATACCTACATGCCACCGTTTCACGCGCTAATAAAGGGTATCGGTAGGTGGCTTAATTATTAAATGAGCAGTTTTTACCATACTGTGCGCAAATTATGGATTATTGCTGCGATGATGCTAATTCCGGGCTGTCTTGACAGTACTCCGGAATCATTAGATGGCGTTGAAATTTCAATTTTAGCAGAGACCTTTATTGAAGGTGATTCCATTCAATTTATGGCAGCAGGTAATAATCCCAGCGGTGCTAAATTTTTGTGGGATTTCGGCGATAGTCAGGGAAGTTCTGGGCGATCCGTAAAGCATGTTTATTCAGACGAAGGGACTTACACAGTTACTCTAACTGTGATAGATGATGACAGTAAAATTGGTGTTGCAAAGGAAGACATTGATATATTGTATAGAAATCAAGCGCCAGTAGCAAGTTTAGATGCAACATATGGTGGGACTGGGCAACAAGTCAAGGTCAATAGCATTGCATTTTTTGATGGTGGGGCTTCGAGCGACCCTGATGGAGATGTATTAGAATTTGAATGGGATTTTGGAGATGGTGCGACGTCTTCACTATTGCGTCCAAATCATGAATATACTAGCATTGGTAACTATACCGTTACTTTAACAGTCAGTGACTCAGGTAATGAATCTAGTACTGCTCAGACTTGGGTTCTTGTTAACATAAGAACATACAATGTAGAATTTATTCAAAGTCAAATTACGATTCCTGCATTAGCTGGCTATACTGCAGAAGGAGCTACAACAACACAGGAGCATGTTTATCCTTACAATTTAACATCAGTGATATATGATTTAGAATGGGAAGAAGATGAAGATTTAGATTCTCCAGAGAATCCAATAGTAGGTACTCTTTTTCCAGATGAATTTTCTCTTGGAGTTTCAACAAACTATCTTTTTAATTTGACAGATAACGGAACTTCAGGTAATCTTGAGTTAAACTTTGATGTTTTATCATCTATACCTGATGATTTGATATTATCTTTAGGTTCTGATGCTGAAGTAAGGCAATATTTATTTCAGAATGGATATACAAGTGCAAAAGGCCAAGGTTCTTGGCTAACTTCTATTACTTGTAATGATGCACCTTCCATAGTTCCTGAATTTCTCAATGAAGTAGATCAGGGTAATGATTGGATACTTTATGTGAGCTATACTTTCTATGAATCAGTAATTACTGAAATCTAGTTTTTTTCTTCAATTCCAATTTGTGATGCTAAAAAAGCTAGAGTTTTGTTAACACTAGTATATTCACTTCCACCTTTTTCTTTTGCTATTTCAAGAGGCCCAAAAGCACTTTCTACAGCACCTTCAACATCATCAGGATTTCGCTTCAATGCAAGATGATAGTTACAAACAGCTAAATTATGCCAAGCTCTAGGTTCATCAGGATTTATTTCGGTAGCTTTCCTAAAATGTTCTGCAGCCCTTTCAAGACGCTTTTCAGCCCAAGCTGCATTGCCAAGTCTCAAGTAATTCTTTACGTCTCCTTTCAGGACTTTAGCTGCAAATTCACGATATTCGCCCCCTCTATCAATATTTTCACTATTATCTTGATATGTAGGGCTGCTACTTTGATAATTGCTGGTATAATTTTCAGAATTAGTTGAATAATTTCTAGTTGATGTTGGAGCTTCATTCTCAACGTAGTTGTCTCTTTCAAGAATTTCAGTTGTATCTGGGCTTGGTTCATCAAACATCCCAAATCCAAACATAGGTTCATACTCTTCCGACATCGGAGATTCATTCACTTCATTATCAGTTTGTTCAACATCTATCGATTCATTAGAAAATTCAGGTACATGCCCTTCATGTATGTCAAAACCCAGTATGGAATTTCCAGCTCCAGCGTAGATGAGGTCATTTGATAAAGAGGTAGAAACGCATGCAATTTCACTTTCAGTATCAAAAATTTTCATAGCTTCTCCCTTATCATTCAATTTGTAAATTTTATGATCATGTGATCCGGCCAGCACTCCTCCATCTTCAAGAGGCCTTACAGAGCGAACATATCCATTGGTTTCAAAATTCCATAATTCATTCCCTTGCAAATCAAGTGAGTGGACGGTACAGTCCCAGCCTCCTATGATGATTGCATTATTATCTTTCTCAATGTCTACATCCCATAATGCATCACTTCTTTGTTTTTTCCAAGATAATGTTCCTTCAGAATCTAGGCAGTATAAAAATTCATCACCACAGGCTACAACATTTGCCCCATTTCTTGATACGCCAACACCTACCATGGCTCTTCTGGTATCGTATTCCCATAGCTTTGTTCCACTTTCAGTGAACATGGCTATTGAATCTCCAGTTCCAATTACAATAACTTGCCCATTCGGGTCTACAGAAAGTGACCAAATAGATTTTCCAACATTAATTTCCCATTCAACATTTCCTAACGAATTAAACATTCGTAGTTTACAGTCTTTGCCTCCACATACAACTCTATTTCCATCTTTCATAATGGCTATTCCGTATGTGCCTTCACCAATATTCTTTTCCCAAATAATATTCCCTTCATTGTCTGCTAAAAAAATATTTCCACTGTTGTCTCCAAACGCTATTTTCATCCCATTTTCTGACGATGAGAGACACTTTATCGTATCTGAAGTCTTTATTTGGAACTTAGAATTATTTGACATCAACAATCATAATCCATCAAAGCTTATATTTATCTCTTTTTACACATATACTTAGCGAATAAATTTATATAAAGAGCGATTCTAATGCAATAACTGAACTTAGAGCTCATAAATCAATTTTAGGGGTTTTTAATTTCAAGTAATTGGTGTACAAATGATAAATAATCGTGTTGCATTTATGTCGGCTTTGGCTCTTGGAGTCCTATCAATATTCTTGATGGGCAGTTCCCAAGCAGCGCTTATGGATACAGACAGTTTTGAACCTTCAGATGTTACTAGACTGAATCCTTCAGATGGTATCTCATTCAGTGTTGTACTGAACGCAGATGAGACCACAGATGAGGCTATTATTGATGGGACTTTCGTTGTAGTATTTGGAGATCCTGACGGTAGTTGGAGTGATGAAGTAGCGTTAGTGTGTGATGATACTGATGTTGCAGTTTGTGATGGAACTGGCGATGATCTTGACGGTATCTGGAAAACTCCAGACACACTCACAGCTGAAGATACAGTTTCCGCACCAGGGGATGAAGTTATTTTTTACAATTTTAAGATTAGTACAAGTGATGGAGATTTTGAATGGCGAGTAGATCCATTGGGGCGCAACTCGACAGGTATTACTGTTAACACATTACCCGTATTGACTGATAATGCAGCAGTTGCTGGGGATGACATGCCTTATTCAGAAAGAACTATTTCAATAACTTATACCGATTTAGATGGCCACACAGGTACAGTTTCTGCTGAAGTATGTGATGCTGGCGACAATTGTCAAGCGCCTCTTATTGCTTTAACGAAAGAGTCAGGAGATGAAGAAACAGGTGCAGTATATTCAGCAACTTTTACAACTGCATTTGGTGGTGCTCTTACAGCTACAATCAGTGGTTTCGATGGTTTTGATTCTGCTGAAGATGAAAGAACAGCAGCTTTCTCAGTTGATACAGAAACACCATGGCTAGTAAGTGATTCAGTAAGTTTGACTACAGCTACTACATCCGAAGTAATAGTATTTGATGTAGTATATTGTGTATGGGAAGCACAGTCTAACCCAGCTGTAGCTGTAGATGTAGGTGGAGTTTCTTATGATTTGGATGAAGGCGCATCTGCGGATGAGGACTGTACAAACGGCGTTGGTAATGCATATTCAGTTTCTACAACTGTAGCATGGGCAGCAGCAGCCCAAATTGTAGAATTCTCAGGATCTAATGATGCAGCTACCGGTGATGATTTAGTTTCAGCATCATCAGTTACTATCAATGACTTACCTACAATGAGTGATAATTTAGTACAGAGAGTTGGAGATGATTTCGTTATTCAAATTACAGCAACTGATGCTAATTTAGATGCAGGAGATTCACTTACAGTTAATGCATTAGTAGAACACAGTTCAGCACCTTATGCAATGAGTTTTGAAGATCCTCATTACGAAGTTACAATTCCAGAAGCAAGCATCATTAATGAAAGAGGAGGTTTTAGAGCAGTTACTTTCCAAGTTTTAGATTTACATAATGAAATTGTAGCAGGAGACTTCGGAGATCAAATTGATGTAACTCTTACAAGTAATTTTGATATGGAAATTAAAGATGGAGGAAGTACTGACATTACGACAGCTCCAGGTACTAGTACATACACTTATACAATAACTAATAATGGTAATTTTGAGGATAATTTTACAATTGCAACTAGTAGTGTTAATGGTTGGTTCTCAGCAGTTGATTATGTTATTGTCGCTTATGGAAGTACTTCAGACTTTGATGTAACTGTAACAGTACCTAAAGTGCTTGCAGGAACCAAAGACACATGGACTGTCACTTCATCAGCATCTAATGATGATACGGTAGCCGATATAATCGTAAGTGGTTCAACTACGGTAGATACAGTTGCAGGGCATGAATTAACAGGAGGCTCAGATCTTTCAGGAAATCCTGGAGATACAGTCACATACCATTTCACAATTTTGAACACAGGTAATGCTCAAGAAAAGTTCTTTTACACTATTTCATCCTCATGGGATTTAGATAACATAGGTGGTGACACCACATTAGAAATGGGGGTCTCAGACACTATTTCAGTCACTCAGACAATTCCAGTCGGTGCTGCAGCTGACGCTACATCTTCCGTCACATTCACAGTGGTAGGTGGTGCAAGTGAGTCAGTAACAACATCCGCTAATCAGATTTATGAGTTATCGGTTTCCGCAGATACTTTAATAGGATTAAAACCAGGTGAATCAGGTACCTTGTCTTTTACAATAACTAATGAAGGTAATGGTTTCGATACCTATGCGATAGGATACAATGGAATATGGGCCACAGGAGTTTCCTCATCTACAGAGCCTATTTCTTCAGGTAGTTTTGCAACGGTAACTGTGACTGTAGCAATTCCAGCTAACGCAGCTAGTGGAGCATCATCAGTTGTTGGATTATCAGCTTCAGGTTCAATGGATACTGGCGCTAGTGATTCATATGATGTAGCAGTAGCCTCATCAACTAGATCTTTAGCAATTACTGGAGCTGATCAATATACCTTTAACGAAGGCACGGTAGGTCAAGGAACGGCTACAATTCAAAACAATGGAGTTTCTACAACATTTATAGTAACGTCCATGTCAGATTCAGTTAGTTTTGCAACTTCATCATATGTAGTTGGTGCAGGGGCAAGTGAAGTAATTACATTCGACATAATGGCTACAGCTAGTGGCGATCAAACATTCACGATTTCAGACAATGTTGATTTTAATCCAGCTACACACACATTTACCTTAACAGCTAGAACATTTAGCACAGACATGAGTGCTTGGGGCCTTGCAGAATGTAGTAATTCAGGTGTAACTTGTACCTATGATATGAATTCATGGGATGGTTCAGCATATACTAATGCAGGAACGTGGACAACAAGTATGGTTTTCGTCGATGTTAATGGACAAAGCGGAACTCATACCTTTGATACGACTATAGCCAATAGTAACCCAACCGTTGCAGCCCCATCATTGAGTAATCCAGTACAAGGTACAGAGCAACAGTTCTCATTTACAATACCAACAGATGCAGATGGTTCAATAACTCATTTTGTTATTGAATTTGGGGATGGAGAATCACAAACATTCCAAGCATCGGATTTCAGCGGAGAGGTAGTTACAGCAACACACACTTACTCAAAATCAGGTAATTTTGATGTTGTAGCAACGGCATATGATAATTCAGGAGGCAGTACTATGCAAACAGTAGCAGTCTCCGTTAGCGACGAAATGGTAACATTAGAAGGAAGTTCTTATACTTACAACCTAATTGCTTTACTTGGATTTTTCTTGTTAGGGGCAATCCTTTCAGGAACAGCATTCAAGATGCAACAAGGTGAAATAGCAGGTGACGAAGAAATGAACGAAAGAGACCGACAAAGATTAGAGAGTGTAGAGCGCCGCATGGAGAGTATATCAGAGCGTGAAGAGCTTATGGAAGTCTCCGCTTATGATGCATCTCGTGCAGCGACAAAATTGGAAGAGCATATTGCAGCTTTCAATAGCATACTGGTAAAAGCCCAGGAAATAGCTGCAGAGGATAAACTCAAAGAGCTGGAAGCTGCTGAAAAAGCACGCGAAAAGAAGGATGAGGAAATGCAACTTGACTTGGAAGATCCAGATATAGAAATGGTAGCAGAAAGATTCCATGACTCTTTAGCAAGATTAGTTGCAGCACGTGATGACTTATCAAAAATTGAAAAGCATCTAGCACGTATTCTGAAAATGGAACGTGATGAGCAATTAGAGAAGCTAACAGAGATGACAGAGTCCTATGAAACTACTAAGCGTAAAATCGATGCTTTAGAATCATCAAAAGAAGCCAGAGATGCAGCAGCTGTTGAGAATAATATTATGAACATGTTAAGTGCAGCAGCATCAGGTGGTTCAATGAACGACGCAAACTTCGGTGATTTCGGAGATTTCGGCGGTGATGATGATGAATACGAAGTTGAAATTTATGAAGACGAAGATGGTTCATTCTACTACATAGATCCAGACACAGGTGAAGAAGTTCCTTGTGACGAAGATGGCAATGCTTTATAGGCAAGATTCTAAAAATTATTAGATTCAGTTGTCTTTTGGTATAGATTGGTGGTGGCCTCTACAGGAGAAAATAAATTCTCAATTTGGTTTTTCAAAGTCTCGTGAGAAAGTTTCGTCACGTTTAATATCGAGATTATATCAACCTAGGGGGAATTTGTCAGAGTTGCTGTTGAATAAGGTAGTGACAGTTGTTGGTGCAGGAATAGCTGACAATGAGGCAATTCCAGATAATGTTGTAATTGCTGCAGATGGTGCAGTTTCGGCATGTCTTGAAAGAAATTTAATTCCAGATATAATAGTTACAGATCTTGATGGTAATTTGCCAGAAATGGTTTGGGCTAATAAAAAAGGATCAAAGTTAGTTGTGCATGCGCATGGAGATAACTTGTCGAAATTGTTTGAATTTTCTAACGAAATTCAAGCAATAAGCTTGACTACAACATACCCCTCATCAATGACTAATTGCTGGGGTGGTTTTACAGATGGAGATCGTTCACTTATGATGTCTTTAGGAATGGGGGCTAATTTAGTTAATTTAATAGGATTTAATTTTGAAGAGATTGGAGAATATACAGGTAAATTTAGTCCTAAGAAACTTCAGAAGTTATCTTGGGCGCGTAAGATAGTAGATATTTGCAAAAAAGAAACTGGTAAAGTTCAGATAATTTAGTCACCAATTAGTTTGATGAAGGCGTCTTCCAAGTTATTAACGCCAGTACTAGCTTGTATTTCTTGTACTGTTCCTACGGCTAGTAATTGTCCTTTATCTATGATTGCAACTTTATTACATAAACTTTCAGCCATCTCAATTATGTGTGTAGAAAGTAAAACAGTTCTTCCATTGGCAGCTAGATTCTTGATCCAATCTTTTAGTAATTTTGTATATCTTGGATCTAGTCCACTTGCAGGTTCATCTAGTAGCACCATTTCAGGGTCATGAATTAATGTCATAGCAATGGCTATTTTCTGCCTCATACCTTTAGAATAAGTTCCTACTTCTTGGTAAATCTGCTCACCTAATCCTAATGTTTTAGCATAATACGTCACTCTTTGTTTAATCATCTCAGTAGATAATTTACGTAATTTTCCAATTAGTTCTAAGCACTCAGCACCAGTAAGTTTGTCGTAAAGTAAAGGATTCTCAGGTAGATAACCCATTATCGATTTAGCCTTGAGTGGTGTTCTTTGCAAATCAATACCTCCAATAGTAATTATTCCTTTACTTGGTTTAAGAAGTCCACAAAGCATTTTGATTGTTGTAGATTTACCAGCTCCATTAGTGCCCAATAATCCAAAAACTTCACCTTTATCCACATTAAATGTGATATCTTTTGCTGCAGGTTTACCACTGTAATATTTTGTTAATCCTGCAACTCTAATCATTAAACATGAGGGAGAGACCTTAACTTAAAAATTAAGGTCCAAGCTATATTAATTATATGTGACTTTGTTGTGACGCTAGGAGAAGATTATAGTGGTTTACTTAGGTAAAGAAAAACGAGCCCTTGATTTCCAAAAGTTCTGGTCTGATTTACAATCCCTTGGGTTCCCTATAGTTGTAGAAGGTAAGAGAGACACTTTAGCTCTAAGAAAATTAGGTATTGATGCAGATATAATTGAACTCAATGATGGAACTTCAGTATTATCAACAGTTGAGCGCCTTTTTCAGAAGTTTGGTAGTTCATCAGAATTTATTATTTTAACAGATTGGGATAAAACGGGTAATAAACTCGCTAAACAACTAATTTTGTATGGAGAATCATGTGATTTAATTCCAAATGATAAATTAAGGCTTACACTATCTAAATTTGCAGCAAAGGAGATTTCTTGTGTTGAAGAATTGCCTACGTTTGTTCATGGTCTTGGTCACAAGGACCTATTCCTTTAATACTGCAGATATAATACATATACATGCAGGCCGCTTCTAATGATAATTTAGATTATCAGACTAATGAGCATTTTCTAAAATTAGAAGATATTAGGAAAAATAGTGGAGATTCAGATACGGCTGGACTTACAGATTCTGAAATCATAAATTTTCTTTCCCTGGATCCTAGTTTAAAGGAAGCCATAAGTCAGGCACACGATTATCACGTGCACCTGAGAGAAACATTAGACGACCAAATTTTAATGAGGGGAGAATCTTCTCTTGTCGAACATCTACAGGAAGGCTTTGTTAATTTCTACGCACCAGCAACTATCAATCCTTATGTTGCGATAAGTGCACAAGGGCCTTGGATAATTACTTCCCATGGGGCGGTTGTTCATGACAATGGCGGATACGGAATGTTAGGTTCAGGCCATGGTCCTAAGGATATAGTGTCTTCAATGTCAAAGAATTGGGTTATGGCAAATGTAATGACAGCTTCATTTTCACAACAAAGGTTTGTTGAAGCATTAAACAAAGAATTAGGCCATACAAGAGGTCATTGTCCATTTGATAGGTACATATGTGTAAACAGTGGTTCCGAATCCGTTTCGGTAAGCTTAAGAATTGCTGATGTTAACTCCTTTGCCCATACATCACCAGGAGGGAAACACGAAGGTAAAGAGATAAAGCTATTAGCAGTTGAACAAGGCTTTCATGGTAGAACAGATAGGCCTGCCCAGCTGTCACATTCTTGCAAAGATGGATATGACAAGCATTTAGCTTCGTTTAGAGATAGAGATAATTTGTATTTAGTTCCTCCTAACAATATTCAAGCATTAAGAGATATTTTTGATCATGCAGATAAAAACAATGTTTTTATTGAATTAATGGCTATTGAACCAGTACAAGGTGAAGGCAATCCAGGGCAATGTATTACTCGAGAATTTTATGACGAGGCTAGAAAATTAACAAAGGCTCATGATTCGTTGCTATTGATAGATTCAATTCAAGCTGGATTTAGAGGCCAAGGTTGTCTTTCAGTAATTGATTACGAAGGTTTTGAGGACTGCGAGGCTCCAGATTTGGAGACTTGGTCAAAGGCACTTAACGCAGGTCAATATCCGTTGTCAGTTTTGGGTATGAATTCCAAAGCATCGGAATTATATGTTAATGGAATATATGGTAACACAATGACAACAAATCCTCGTGCCCTGGAAACTGCAGTAAGTGTTTTAGAAAGTATAACTCCTGATTTACGTAAAAATATAAGGGAAAAGGGAAAAGAGTTTGTTAGTAAGTTAAATGATTTAATGGCTGATTTCCCAGAAGAAGTTCTCAAAGTTCAGGGAACTGGATTGTTATGTAGTGCTGAACTTAGGCCAGAGATTCCAGTTGTTGGGTTTAATGGGATTGAACCTTGGTGCCGAAGAAGGGGCCTTGGTGTAATTCACGGTGGAATTAATGCGTTGAGATTTACTTCACACTTTGGTATAACTTCACAAGAAATTGATTTAATAATTTCAATAGTACGTGAAGGAATTATTAGTTTTAAGAAATCACTGAGTTGAATTACAGTTCAATTTCTAATTTATTTTCAATTTCATCAATTATTCTTTCAGATTTTAGAATTTCCACCATCTTATTGTGATCCCTGTAGAGTGGTCTATCCTCATCTAAATAATCTATACTCTCTCTAATTATCTTATGTGCAACTGAAGTACCTTTTCCCATACCTTTCTTTCTCATGTCTAGTGCTTGGGCTGCAGCCATCATTTCGATAGCTAAAACGCCATAACAATTATCCAAGATCTGTCTTGTCTTTTGTGATGTAGTTAATCCCATAGATACAAAGTCTTCTTGGTCTGCAGCTGCAGGAATGGACTGATTTGCAGCAGGGTGAGATAAGATCCTCGTTTCAGCAATTAATGCATCGGCAGTATATTGAGAAAGCATCATTCCAGAATGTAATCCTGGTTTTTCAGCTAAAAATGGAGGCAATCCTACGGATAGTGCAGGATTTGTTAAGCGATTCATTCTTCTTTCGGATAGAACTGCAACCATACTCAATCCGGTCCCTATCATTTCCATTGGAAGGGCTACTGGGCTTCCCTGAAAGTTAGCTCCAGTTAGCACATCTTTTTCTTCAGTCAAAAATATAGGATTATCGCCTACGCCGTTCAATTCAATTTCTATTTGACTTACTGCATAATTAATAGAATCTCGAAGAGTTCCAGCAACTTGAGGAGTAGATCTCATAGAATATGCATCCTGAACTTTTTTACCTCCACTAAATAAAATCTCAGACTCTTCAGTTAGTATGTTAAGATTGTTAGCTATTATTTGTGATCCACTGAATCCCCTTAATTTATGGATTCTCTTATCGTAAGGCTTCATATTTGCCATCAAAGCTTCTAAAGTCATAGCTGCAGCAACATCATGTAATTTCATCCATTTTTTAGCATCATATAGAGTGATTGCAGCTAATGCCGTCAAAACATTACTGCCATTAATTAGAGCCAGTCCGTCTCGAGCTTCGAGTTCAAGAGGTTTAAGACCAATATTTTCTAAAGCTAGCTTTGAATCGATAATCTCTCCATCAACAAACATTTCGCCTTCGCCCATAAGAGCTAATGCGATTTGAGACATAGGAGATAAATCTCCGCAAGCCCCCACGGATCCTTTTTCACAAACAACTGGAGTCAAGCCCTTGTTTAGAGTTTCAATTAAATATTCAGTAATTTCTTTTCTCCCGCCTGAGTGTCCTTTAGAATGTACATTAATTCTTCCACACATCGCTCCCCTTACAATTTCTATGTCCATCGGTTTTCCAATTCCTGCAGCATGTGAATAAATTAGCAATTTTTGAAATTCCTTTGTTTGATTAGGATTTAGTGTCACTTCGGAAAATTCACCTATACCTGTAGTAATTCCATACATAATTTCATGATTATTGATTTTTTCTTCAAGCATTTCTCTACAAGAGTTTATTTTTTTCCAAGAGCTGTCTGATACGGAAATTTCCGCCTTGTTTCTGGCCACTTCAACTACACTATCAATTGTCAAAGATTTCCCATCAATTACTACAGTCATTTTAATCAAGATATTAGTACTTAAATAAAATTCACTGTCCCTCTACTTTTTTTATAACCGGCTTATACGAAATTGTGAGCGTTAGTACAGAATCAAAACTTAAGTCACTAAAACTTGAAGCAGATTCTTACAAAAAGCTGGAGTATTATAGCAAAGCTGAAAAGATTATTCTGAAAGGATTAGAACTAAAACCTGAGGATAATATGTTTAATCATGAATTAGCTAAGATATATTTTAAAAAGGAAAAATATGATGCTAGCCTTCAAATATTATTGACTTTAACTAAAAAGATTAAACGCCGCCAAATTCTTTTCAAGGACATTGCGATGTGTTATTACAAGATGAATAAATTAGCAGAGTCTCTGGAGGCAGTTCAAGTTTCGTTATCAGAGAATCCTGATAATATTTCTTCACTATATGTCGAAGGATTAATTCATAAAGAATTGGGTAATTTTAAAGAATCGTTTTCCTCTTTTAAAAAATTATTAAGCATAGATTCAGATAATAGAGATGCATTATATCAAGTAGGTAAACTTAATCACCAAAAGGGACAGTATAGAGAAGCTTTGGAATCATTTGATAAGGTTTTAGATTTTAGGCCAAGAGACAATGAAGTTTTGAAGGCGAAAGGAATATCTCATGATGAGTTGGAAGAGTATAGCGAAGCGTCAAAGGCTTTGAAGAAAAGTATTAACGTAGATGATGAAATAGTCTTTAATGATCGAGGTGTGGCCCTTAGCAGATTAGGATATAATCATAAAGCAATAGACAGTTATCGCAGAGCCTTAGCTTCAAATCCTAAGTATTCTATTTGTTGGTTTAATCTTGGTAAAGCCCTGTTTAGAGTAGGCGATCTTAAAGAGGCTCTTGCAGCATTTCAAACATCAACAGAACTTAATCCAAATAATCGTAGTGCGTGGAATAATAGGGGCGTAACATTAAGGCAATTGAATAGACTAGAAGAATCTCTTGATTGTTACGAAAGGGCTTTATCTTTGAAAAAAGAATATGCATGGGCTTGGCACAACAAGGGCTACGCTCTAGAATTACTTGACAGGCCTCGCGAAGCTCTTGAAAGTTACGAGATCACCTTAATTCATAAGCCTGATTCTAATGAACATGGTGGCGCAGAATGGGAAAAATTGAAGAAAGATACAGAAGATGCAATACTTAGGCTGAAAAAAATCATTGGTGAATAATGGATGTTATTGATTTAATTGAAGAGGGTGAAGCTCTCTATGAAAGTGGAGATTCCACAGCAGCTAAGTTAAAGTTTTTACAAGCTTCATCTCTTGCTCCAGAAGATCCTCAAATTTTTAATAGATTAGGTATGCTTGAAATGTCTCGAGCATCACCTAATGAAGCTAGAGCATTTTATGAAAAAGCCTGTACTTTGGCTCCGGAAGTCGCCAGATATCATATGAGGTTAGGCGATTCATTACAACGATTATCAAGATATGAAGATGCTATTGGAGCTTATGCAGTTTCCTTAGAATTAGAACCTAGGAATGCACCAGCATGGAATAACAGAGGCTTTGCCAACTTCAATATTAATCGTTGGAATGAGGCTTTAAGATGTTATGACGAATCGATGAAATCAGATCCAACATATGCTGTAGCTTGGTATAATTATGGATATACGCTTCAATTATCAGGTAGATTAAATGACTCGAAGGATTATTATCAGAGGGCCGTAGACTTAGATCCTAGTGATAAAATTGCATGGAATAATTTAGCAAATGTTCACTATAATCAGGGTCTTTATGAAAGAAGTATTGAACTTTACAAAAAATCTTTAAAGTTAGATGAGAGTTATGTAATTGCAGTTAATAATATTGGAAATGCTTTAGACCACTTACACAGATATGAAGAATCAATTGATTATCATGAAAAAGCAATAGAATTAGATTCTACATTTCACTATGCATGGATGGCAAAAGGAAGGGCTCTTACGAGACTAGGTCATCCAGAAGAAGGTTTAGAGTTTATTGAGACTTCAATAGAATTAGAATCAGAAGATCCCGATTATCATGAAGCATTAGGCCGTTGTTTTCAAGAACTAGGGCTATATGATAAAGCAAGACAGATAGTTAATCTGGGACTGTCAGTAGATGGTCAGCATGTACCATGCTGGGTTGCTTTAGGAGACCTAAATATGGATATTGGGAATACATTACAAGCTATGCAATGCTTTGATGAGGCAGTTAGGGCACAGGATGTATTATCACGTAATAGAATGAGAGATTTAGATTGGATTGAAAAAGGACGTATCTTGCAAACTGCAGGGATAGTGCACGAAGGTTTTCGCCAGTATTCAAATGCAATTTCAGTAGCTCCAGGGACGGGACGGCCATATTTTAGAAATGCTCAAGTATTAATTAATTTTAATAAGATATCAGAAGCAAAAGAATTAATTGATAAAGGTTTAGAAATTGATCCCAACTCAATTACAGGTAAAATTTTATTACTAAAAACATTGTCAGGGGAGGAAATAATTAATAAAAAGGATGATTTTTCGTTGTTCAAAGAGCATTACTCAGAAGCTCAAATAATTATAGCTCAAAAAACCTTACAAATTAATCCAAATTTTGCTTTAGAATTTCTCGATGTTAATAATAAAAAACATTTTCTTTTACTAAGTAAGTGTTTTTTTGAGATAGGAAAGCTTACAGATTCATTGTCTTTTGCAAATAAGTTTACAAATGCTTACCCTCGAGATATTGATGGTTTTTTGAATAGTGGTTGGATATCAACTGAACTAGAAGATTATGATGAAGCTATTAATTTCTTTGAGATTGCCTTAGGGATTGACGGCCAGTCTTCAGAAGCAATATATGGTAAAGGTTTTTCGTTGAAAAAGAAAGGTGAAGATTATGCGACATATCAAGAAATTCTTTCTAAAGTAGACGGTGATTTAGTTATTTAGTTAAAATTTCAGTAAATACTTTTTCAATATCCTTAGAAACTTTTTCCCATGAGAAAAGTTCTTCAACTCGTTTTCTTCCTCTTTTTCCCATTTCACGAGCCATTTCGGGCGCATCCCATATTTTGTCCAGAGCTTCAGCTATTGCATTTGGATCCAAAGGTTCGACAATATATCCTTCTTTTTCAGAGATAACGTCTCTTACTCCAGGTATATCACTTAAGATGAGTGGTTTTCCTGAAGCCATACCTTCGAGACCCACTATTCCAAAAGCCTCCAATCTTGATGTGGATGGTAAAACAACAACGTCAGTAGCTGAATAATATGATGGCAGCCAGTAATCATCAACAGGGCCGACAAATACAACTCTTTCAGTTAAGTCTAATTTTTTAACTAAATCTACTAACCAATTACGATAGGGCCCATCTCCAACAATCAACAGTTTTCCTTTCTCAGTGTAAGTTAAACTTCTTATTAGAATTCCAATTCCTTTATG
>MIZB01000252.1_pt1 | contig 24365 bp, 26 predicted proteins | sample 888171 | NCBI WGS metagenome assembly MIZB01 (sample SAMN05440186, study PRJNA335308) | marine metagenome | isolation source: marine water
CGAACATCTCCTTGAACTCCAACTGTTTTTACTGGAATTAGGACTGCAAAATATTGCCAAGGCAATTCCATTTCATTTCGTTCTGATGCCAACTCCATTTCTTCTTCAGCGATATGACATGCTTGACGAACGACTTCAGTACGTTCTGGAGTCGCTTCACCCATTACTCTGACTGCTAAACCAGGGCCTGGGAAAGGCTGTCTTTGAGATACTGAAATTTTGAGATATTCAGCTAAACTTCTAACTTCATCTTTGTAAAGCTCTCTGATAGGCTCACATAGTTCCATTTCCATGTCTTCAGGTAAGCCACCCACATTATGATGTGATTTGATCGTATCGCGTAAACCACCCCCTGATTCAATCCAGTCAGGAGCAATCGTTCCTTGAACTAAAAATTTACCTCCATACTCTTTTGCTTCTTCTTCAAAAACGCGAATAAAGAGTTCACCAATTATTTTCCGCTTTTGTTCAGGATCTATAACTCCCTTCAAACCTTTATAGAAACGTTCAGAAGCATCTATTATTTTGTGATTGACGCCTAAGTCTTTTAACATTGATGACACAAACTCAGATTCACCAAGTCGCATATATCCTGTATCTACGTAAATTGCCAATAAATTATCACCAACAGCTCTAGCTGCAAGAGCTGCTGCCACTGAAGAATCAACTCCACCTGATGCTGCAATTATCGCCTTAGAATTCAACTGAGACTTAAGATTAGTAAGAGCCTCTTCGGTAAACTTTGCAGGGTTAAAAAATGCCACACTTTGCCATTTAGAAAGGTCTATAGGTATTTATCGCTATAAATTCTATTTAGAAGGCTCTTAATCTGATATTATGGCACAAGAATTAGTGTGGCTGGATTTAGAAATGACTGGATTAGATCCAAAAAGACACCGTATCATTGAAATTGCCTCTATTATTACAGACTCAGAACTGAATATAATTGCAGAAGGACCTGATTTAGTAATACATGCCCAAGACAAAATTCTGGAAAGAATGAATGATTTTGTCCACGAAATGCACCGCAGTTCAGGACTAATTGAAGAAGTCAAAAATAGTAAAATTAGTATTGAGGAAGCTGAAAAAGAAACTTTAGAATTTATAGAAAAACATTTAGGTACAAAATACAAACCGCCTCTCTGTGGAAATTCTATAGGAACTGACAGACGATTTTTAGACGCTCAAATGAATGCCCTTGAAAATAGATTACACTACCGTGTTGTAGATGTTTCATCAATTAAGGAACTTGTAAAAAGATGGAATCCTGAAATTAATGCAATTGTACCTCCCAAAAAAGAAAATCACCGAGCACTTGGTGACATAATTGAGTCGATTGAAGAATTGAAATTTTATCGGAAGCATTTATTCAAATAAATGAGTGGAAAGAATGTACTAGTTACTGGCGCCAACGGGCATGTAGGATACACTTTAACTAAAATATTAGTTGAAAGAGGATATAATGTTAGGGCATCTGTAAGAGATAAAAATAATCCTAAACTTGTTTCTCATCTTGATTCATTGGACATAGAATTAGTGGAAATGGACTTAATGAAACCTGAAACTATTGAAGCAGCTATGCAGAATATGGATGGTCTTTTTCAAGTAGCTGCAGTCTACCAAAGTTGGGCTAAAAATCCAGAAGAAGAAATCATTAATCCTTCAATCATAGGAGGAATTAACGCACTTAAAGCTGCCAAACAGGCTGGAATCAAAAAAATTATCTTCACATCAAGCACTGCTGCTATCGGAAGAAGTGGACCAAAGGGAAAAGCTTTGAATGAAAGTGATTGGAATTCAAAATCAAAACATCCTTATTCCTATGCAAAAACGGAAGCAGAGAGAAGAGCTTGGGAATATGCAAAAGAAAATGAAATGAATTTAGTAGTGATGAATCCAACAGCAGTGATAGGCCCTTATTTTCATAGACATACTCCGAGTACCATACTCTTTGATAAACTCTTAAAAGAAGAACTTAGCATATTACCGCCTCAAACTTTTGGATATGTTGATGTGAGAGATGTTGCTCTTGGACATTTGAAAGCTTATGAAAACAATAATGCAGAGGGAAGGCATATTCTTTGTACAAAATGTTTAGATGGATTTGAACTAATGGATATAATCCAAGAACTCGAACCTGAACTAAAACTACCTAAGAAAATTGCTCCAATGTGGCAAATGAAAATTTATGCGAGATGGCAAGCGACGAAAGCTTTCTTTGGATATACTCCACTTATTTCTCCTGAAACTGTGAAAGAATACATGGGTAAAATTACAAATTATGATTCCAATAAAGCCAAAAATGTATTAGGTTGGAATCCAATGGAACTTAAAGATTCTTTAAGAGATACTTTAAGCTGGATTAAACAAACACTACACTAATTCAAGGTACTTTACAAACTAACATTCGTGAATGCGTAGTGAACTTATTGACTCGTTCTTCACTCAATAATTCTAAACCACAATTTCCAATTATTTGCTTGAAATCAACATGTTTTCCAAGCCCTAAACGTTTTCTAAAAGGATTCCATATTGTGCCTATAATTCCCTTCTTATCTTTATAATGATTAACTATGACTATCAATCCGGATGACTTCGTAACTCGTATAATCTCTCTAAGAACTACTTCTGGTTCAGCTACGACTGCTAAGGTATGTGCAACAACTGTGTGATCAAAAGTATTGTCCTTAAATTCTAAAACATGTGCATCCATTTGTTGGAAATTTATTTTGGCAGCAAAGTCTCCTTTTTCTTGTCTTTTACGTGCCTTCACTAACATTGGTTCACTGTAATCTATAGCATCTACCTCAACAAAATCTGGAATGTTTCTTAAAGAAATGCCAGTTCCAACCCCAACTTCGAGTATATGATCTCCAGATTTAAGATTAAGAGGCTTATACATTTTTGAATGTCCATCTGCAAAAGATGGCGCCATAAATCTATCATATATGGGCGCATATAATTTATAAATTCCATGCCTGTGAGTACGATTATTCTTAGTCACAAGTCTCTGAATAAGTGATAGTTTATACAGTTAACAGAAGCATTATCTTGATTCTACTTGGTATAGGACATACCAAACACCGATTAAACCAACTAATATTATCGTAATAAATCCAAAACCAGGATCAGCTCCATTCCATGAAGATACTACTAACAACTCTCCATCTCCTTTAGTTGAAACAAACCAAACAAAATAAGAAGATAAACTAGACATTCCAAGAATAAAACTAGCTATGATTAACTTAACATGATATGGAAGTGTTTTACCCGTTGAATAATATCTAAATAATGCCGGACCGAAATATTCATTTGTTAAACTCCAACGGAATAATTTTTTATTCGAAAGTGAAAACAAAAAAGCTGCAGGAACTGCCCATGACACAGTAGGCCAACCGGGAATCCAAATACCTATTATTGCAAAAACAACAAAAAGATAACCTAATACTGCATAAATTTTAGTTTTAAATGGGCTACTAGCTGAAAAAAAGTGTTCAACAATTTCATCCACGGTTGAATTTTCAGATAACTTAGATATGTTTTCAGACACTGGTGTTGACTCAGAAGAAAGGGCTGATACTTTAGTACTTATTTCTTGAAAAGAAGATTCTTTTTCTTCGCTGGTTTTTGCTGACATACGTTTTATTAATAGTAAATTTAGGGTAGACTAAAAATCCTCTTTAAAGAGATGTGGGTCCAAAAAACGACATTAACTCATTTAAAAAACCCCCTTCATTGACATCTCATGAAGCACGTAGTGTCAATTGAAGATTTAGATAACAAACGTATCATGAGCCTCCTGAAACGTGCAAGTGAATTACTACCTATTGCAAAAGGGAGAAAAAAGTCAGATATATTGAAGGGGAAAATTCTTTCAACATGCTTTTTCGAAGCCTCTACTAGAACACGATTGTCTTTTGAAAGTGCAATGCAGCGTCTTGGTGGAACTTGTATTGGATTTGCCGATCCTTCGGCTACATCTCACCTAAAGGGTGAAACACTATCTGATGCAATACGAATGGTATCGGGATACTCAGATGCAGTTGTTCTTAGACATCCAAGAGAAGGTGCAGCAAAGTTAGCATCAGAAGTTTCAGAAGTACCTATCATTAATGGTGGCGATGGTGCAGGACAACACCCCACACAAACACTTCTGGATTTATTTACGATCAAAGAAGAAATTGGTAAGCTAGAAAATTTAAAAGTGGGAATGTTAGGAGACTTGAGATATGGCCGAACTGTTCACTCTTTGTCACAAGCTCTTGATCGTTTCAATACAAATCTGTATTTCATCTCTCCAGAAAGTTTAGCAATGCCAGAATATGTAACGGATGAATTAACAGGTGAATGGTCTACTCACCAAAGCTTAGAAAATATCTTAAGTGAATTGGATGTCCTTTATGTCACTAGGATACAAAAAGAAAGATTCCCTGATGTTGAGGATTATAAGAGAGTTGCAGGAGCTTACAGAATTAACTCCGAATTATTAAATAATGCAAAACCCAAAATGAGAATTTTGCATCCTCTTCCTAGAGTTGATGAAATATCAACTGATATTGACAATACGAAACATGCTGCTTATTTTAGGCAGGCTTTCAACGGTGTACCTGTAAGGATGGCATTACTAGAACAATTAATTGGAGGTAAAAAATGAGTGATAATTTACTCCGTGTACAACCTATAAGAAATGGGACTGTCATTGATCATATTAAACCAGGTTGTGGAAGGAAAGTTCTGGATATCCTCAATCTGAGTGGTAGTGATACCACAATTAGTTTATTGATTAACGTTCAAAGTAAACATCAAAAACGTAAAGACATTATAAAAGTAGAAGACAGAGAGTTAAATGAAGTCGAAATTGAAAAACTAGCGCTATTATCTCCTAATGCAATTGTTAATATTATTAGGAATTATGCAGTGGCAGGGAAAAAAACAATCGAAATACCGCCATTTATTTCTGAAATAGTACACTGTCCAAATGAAAACTGTATCTGTAATAACGAAAGAGGAGTCTCTACAAATTTTAAACTATTAAGTAAAGAAAATCTTCAAATAAAATGTACCTATTGTGGACGTAAAATGGAAGAAGATAGTATAAATTTTATTTAACTAAAATCTATCATCCAAGTCGCCAGACTTAATTGATGCTTGAATCTCTTTAGGATCTTTATTTTCACAGCTTAATCCCATCGATTTTGCAACACCTAATATTTCCGAAGTCATTGCTTTGATATCTCCACCAGTTAATCCTGGACCTTTCTGCTTAGCAACTTTAATTGCTTTTTCCAAAGGCAACTCTGCTGCAACTACAGTACCTGCTTCTCCTGAACCTTTTTTAATACCTAATACTTGTTTTATTAAAGACGAAGCAGGAGGTGTTCCTACTGTAATTGAAAAGCTTTTATCATCTCCAACTTTAACTTTTACAGGTACTTGCATACCTTCCATCTCTTTTGTCAAAGAATTGATTTCTTCGATTACTTGCTTAACATTAACGCCAGATGGACCTAATGCGGGACCCAGCGGAGGCCCTGCAGAGGCTTTACCTGCGTCAACTAATGCTTCTACTGTTTCTCCCATTAATTAACTTCCTTTTCTAGAACTCTAACATGGTCTCCTCTAACTGTGATTGGAATTGGGACCATGGCTTCGAATAATTCAACTGTAACTTCTTCTTTAGACTGATCAATACGTTGGACTCTTGCTTTTTCTCCCTTGAATGGACCTGCAATTACTTCAACAATATTGCCCTCTTCTATTCCTGAAACGGCAGGAGGTGGCGTCAAATGAGGCGTTAATTCTTCAAGAGTGGTAGTTCCAAAAGTATCTGGTTCTTTGGATCTTCCATAACCCTTACCTTTGTTCATTACCATACCTCTAGCATGAGTCAAACCTTTCAAATTATCTCTAAGAGCCTCAGGGCTATCTGTTTCTACAAATATGTATCCTCTTAATTTCGAAGGTGCGAGAATTGCATATATTGGAGCTGAGCTCCTTCTTGCTCTATCTGCAAGCCTCTCACTTGCTGTTCGTTCATGTCCAATTTGAGACTTCATCGTATAAATTTGAGTATCTGATGATGGGCCTTCAATGGATTCGACTGGGGCTTCTTCTTCTTCTTCAATGAATTTTGCCATAAATATCTAAATTCCAAATAAATCTGCTACAATAGGTGGAGCTTTTAGCCAAATATAGTATACAATAAATCCAATTGCACCAACAATACCTATCCCAATACCGACAACCCAAGAACTTTTTACGAATTCATCTGAAGTTGGTTTACGTGCAAGACGTAAAACACGGCCATACTGACCTCTGCCAATTTTCTTGAAGCGTTCTTCAAGCTTGTGTTGCATTTGCCATACGTTGTCGATGAAACTCATTGTATTAGTGTACGAATTCTATACCGTATCTGTTTTGCATTTCGTCATCTACTCCCGACGATGGTCCCAATATTTGAGAAGATTTTACACCAGTGACTACGAGCATAACTCGTATCTGATGTTCGAGGGTAGAATCTACTGAAGCTCCCCAAATGATTCGAGCATCTTTATTAATCTTACTATGAACTTCCTTAACAACCTCATGCGCTTCTTGGAGAGTCATATCATCTCCACCTGTGACATTCACTAATGCGCCTTTTGATTCAGCTATATCTAACTCTAATAATGGTGAAGTCAAAGCTGCAATAACTGCATCTGATGCTCTATTGGCACCTTGCCCTTCTCCCATGCCTATCATGGCAACACCGCCACCATCCATTATAGAGCGCATATCTGCAAAATCTATGTTAACTAACCCACCATGAGAAGTAATTTCAGTCATACACTTTATTGCATTACCTAATATTTCATCAGCATGCCTGAATGCTAAATTAAGCGGTAAATTCATTATATCATCTTGTAACAATTTATCATTTGGTATGACAATCACAGTATCTGCAGATTTACGTAATTTCTCAAGCCCCAAACGTGCATTTCTCGTTCGGCGCGCACCCTCGTTACTGAAAGGAAGCGTAACTATAGCTATAGTAAGTGCTCCTTTTTCCTTAGCTAAACGAGCAATGACTGGCAATGAACCTGTGCCAGTTCCACCGCCCAGTCCCCCTGTAAGAAAAATAATATCAGCATCTTGACATGCCTCTAATAATTCAACTCTGGCTTCTTCAGCTGCCCCTTCTCCAGTTCCTGGCTCTGAACCTGCACCTAAACCTTTTGTCAATTGTTTACCAATTAACATTCTATGAGGAATTGGAGTATTGAGTAGGTGCTGTGCATCTGTATTCAAAGCTAAAAGCTCTATAGAATTCATACCTTCTTTGTATAGCCGAGTCAATGTATTATTGCCTGCCCCGCCGCTACCTATTATCAAAATATTCGTCTTTAATTTCGACACTAGAGCCTCTAATTCACTCTCATCTGTCTCTCCTTTGAAAGTGCCTTCATCGGCAAGCATTTCCTGTAAAGACTCTTCATCCATCTTTCTATCGATTTTGATTCACTATATAAAATCAATCTATATTTTTAGCTAATACCTTATTTATAGAGATGGTTTCTCAATAATAACAATGAAGATGTCTTCTTTCAGATTATTGAACCGAAAAAGAGTTGTTGTAATTTCAGTAGTTTTGTTGATGATGCTTCAAGTCATAATGATACCTACAGTAGTAGGGCCTGCTACTATAGAAGCCAATTATGGTACGGCTGAAGAATTAGATACTTTCTTCCAAAGTGTTAACCAAAGAAATGATGAAGTAAACGAAACAGTAATTGAAGAATTGAATTTTTTAAGATCATTACATGAAGGAAGTGAACTCTCAGTATCTCTACTAGATACTCGAGAAGATGCTATGAATAGCAAAGATGAAAGTGAAAATGTCGTTGCAGATCTTTCAGATTATGAAACTGTTACCTATGATTATTCTGAGAGAGGGCTGAAGCCTAATGACGTAAATGATCTTGAACCTGTCAAAGCAGATATAATTAATACTATGCAAAGTGATGCTAATTTATATCAAGATTCTTTCTTAGGTACTGCCCTGTCTATTTTCACTGAAACATATTTAATTTATTGGGCATATGATGCAAACGGAAATGGAATTATTGATGTAAGCGGTTGTGAACCTGAACCTATTCCTGGTGAACCTTGTGAAGAAGGTGTTGAAGAAGCAAACTTAGTATCGACTCTTTGGGGAGCTTCTACTGCATTAATCGCAGCTTGGGTCGAGTCACTAGGCTTAGATAACTTTGCAGCCGATTTTATTTTATCTTTTATTAATATATTAGATGAAAGTGATACTTCATGGATACCAATCGACATAGATGGAGATGGAAATAACGAAATACGCACTAGATTAGTACCAGTAGTTAATGATCTCGTAAATGAGGATACGGATCTTAATCCCATAGATGGCGATGTGGGACTAGAAGCAAACCTTGGATTGAGTTTTGAGTTTGAGAAACTTGAAGAATTGAATCAAACATTAGACATTGCAATCGTTAGAGGAATAACCTATAATGATGAAAATGATGCCGACCAAACTTATGTTTGGGGAGTAAATACTCAGTTTCCACCAAATGAAGTTCCAGACGAATATAGTTTATCTGTTGTTATTGAAGAATTTGTATTTACAATAGGAACAGACGGCAGTGGAGGAATTGGATTAAATCCAGGTGATGTTGATTATGTTAATGCACCATACCAAATTAATGTTCTAATGAACAATGAGACTGGTAACCCATTCAATAATGGAATTGACAGCCTAGAAATCGCAATAGGATATCTAAAATATAATTGGAGTAGTGGAACTACAATTACTCCAGGAGATGCTTTAGAAGAGGTAACATTCATAAAAATTGATTTGGAAAATCCTAGAGGGAAAGTACCTCGTGAACTGGGTATTAGGCTTGTATCGCAAACAGTTGATGATGTAGAGAAAGATTCTATTGAGGTTTATGCACCAGCTACTGAAACCACGAATCCAAATGAACCAAACAAAAAATTTAACTTAGAATTTCAATATTATGAATACAACCTAAATCCTGGAGAAAAACTTGATCCTTTCTTGTCCCATATTGAAGCCGATATAACTGGTGTACCAGTTTGTGAAGTCGATTCTAGTGGAGATGAGATATGTTTAGACGAATTAAACATGCCGAAAGCCTCACTATGGTTAGAAGTTAGAAATGAATCTACTGAAGAACGAAATTGGACCGTGATAGAATTTCATTCTACTGAACCAATTGAATCTATAGTATACGGCGACTATGAATATTATACTGAAGATGGGAGAGGTGCAACCTGGTTAGATCATGATTATCAACTTTTTACTGGGCTAGAAATATCTGGTTTACCTGAAAGTTTAGTTCTAGAAGGTAATCTACAACTGGATGAAAGCGGAGGAAGTACAATTCCAGTAAATGACGATGTAACGAGTATTGATAGTTCATTAGTAGGAGGATTGATTAGTGATTTGTTAATTGGTCTGGCTGGAAGAATAGTTTACATTGGAGATTTATTGAGATCTATTCCTAAAGCTGTATTGCAATCTACAATTGGTGAAGGTGATGGAGAAGTTGCAATCAGATTAAGAAATAGGCTAAATGAACCTGCATACATAAGTGAAATCTTTGTTTATCTCACAAGCGACAAATATTTAGATCTTAATGATGGAAGCGGAGATGACTATTTTGCAATATACAATGAATCTGCGTATTTAGAAAATAATGCACCTAATTCTAGATCTACGATATCTGCGAATAATGAGGATTACGGATTTAGTGCTAGGATAACTGATATTGGAGATATTGATTTTTACTCTAGAGATGGAGTCACTAATATTTCGCTGTCTATGAATCCTACAAGAGATAAACCATTTAGAGTGTATTTTGAAGGCATAGATGAAATCGGAGAAACATCACATTGGGCAAATATCACACTAAGTAATGTTCCTACAAATATAACTCTGAATATTGATAATGGAAATCTAGTTTATGCTGGTGGCGACAATTCTAATGAAATAATAGATAATATAATTTTTACAAGTTTCGCAAGTGGAATTTATTCTAGAATAAAACTAGAACACTTACCTGGTTCTGCTGAAATCGTCAGTTCTAATGGTGATTTACGATTAATTACAGATAGTTGGTTTAACTTCACATTTACAATAACTAATGTTACTGAAAATGAAAAAGCTACGGCATGGATTTGGAATCATTCTATTTACAATGGAAGTTCAGTTATGTTATACCAAAATAACATGGGGCTGGATAATGAAACTGCTAGTTTATCTGGGAATTTAAGTTGGATTCAATCATTGCAATTGGACGATGATGGAAGTGGAGAGATGGCAGATTTCAAGATTAATCATAGGCAACCAGTTCAATTCAAAGTTGGAGCAATTGATGATACTGAATATGATGAAGATTACAAAGGATTAGATGCATATGTTTTCATTGATAGTCTACCGGCTGAAATTATTGTGACAGTACCTATGCTGGACAGTGGAAGTCTTATTAGTGGCGATATTGGAGAAATTAATGATTTGAGAGATGTAGCTCGATTTATTGAAGCTTTATCTGAAATAGGTAAGGCATTAGTAGACACTGTAGCAGATTTATCAATTAATTTAGTCACAAATGTTGAATCATTTGAAACTGTAGCTCGATTTTTATATAACATAAACGAAGAAGTATCTGTAACTGCTTGGGTCAATAAAGGAAAAATTGAATTACTAGATGAAAGTCCTAGGTGGGTAGAAGGACTATGGTCAAGTCAAAAAGATGTTGAAGGTGGGACTATTCTAGGTGCGAGACTACTTCTCAAAGGACTCCCACAATCTGTTGATGCAAATTACACTTCTAAAGGAGATCACATAGACTTGGAACTTAGTTTAGATGATTTTAACTATAGAGATACAGCAGATTACATCATATTTCAAGAAGAAGGAATTATTGGACCTAGAGTAACTGCATTTGTAGAGGACATACCTGTTGGTCTTGATCTAAATGTAAATGCTGATTTGATGCTTAATGCTACTGTCGAAAATTTAACTTTGAGTGGGAGTATAAGCATGAATACTAGTCAACCAGTTGGCCCAATTTACTTAGTACTTGAACAATTAGAAGAGGAAAATCCATACCGTGTAGAAGCATTTGTATCAAGTCTTCCAGGAAGTATGACTATAGATATGGAGATACATGATGAATTATTAGAATTTAATATTAGTTCCGATCAGGGAATTGATACTGTAGCACTTGAAATTGGTCTAGGAGATACTACTGAACTAGAAACATATTGGACAGAAGGAATCAGTCTTGATATGTCAGATGATGGAGCAATGAACATGAAGGCTTATCTTCGTGGAATCTCACCAAATATTGGTCTCAAACTTTGGGATCCTAAAGACGAAGGAACACAATTAGATATCTCGCTTGAAGATTTTAATAACGACATACCTGCTATGGACCGTATCTTAGTAGATATCAATAACTTTGAAAATAAAAGTGTTTTACTAAGAATTGACGACTTGCCTAATAATTTTGATTTAAACGGATCAGTTTATTTAGATGATAATGGAATGGAAGGGACTGCACTTGTAGGAAATATTAGTCTTGAATCTAGCAAACAATTAGGTTCAATTTATGCCATGGTCAGTGATAGTAAATCTCAAAGTAAACTAGAAGTTGCAGTACCTGATGTACCTGAGAAAATTAATCTGGATGTCGTAATTGGAGATGTAATTAATGTTGATTTTAGCTCTTCAACGGCACCTTCAAGAGTTATTTTAAGCTTAGAATCTGGGAATTTAACTGGAATGGATTTAGAATGGACTCATGGAATTGTTTTAAGACAAAATGATTTTGGAGACGCTCTGTTACTTTACTTGGAAGGTACTGTAACCTCTGCAAAGCTTTCTACAGTTTTTGGTGAACCTGATATAATCAACTTAGATTTAGGTAATTGGTCACCAATTACAAAATGGATTTATCTTGATTTAGATAGGGGAGCTAACGAAACTGCTATCGAGCTTTTCCTAGATGAAGTGGGTGACAATAATGACATAAATGCTTATTTCCAAACTGCAACAAGTGAAGGGAGAGATTTAGATGCAATATTTGATATTCATAATACGGGAGGGATAGGTAGTTCTTATCTTAAAACTCATAATCAAACAAGGCCTTCATTTAATGAAATTTATTTTTCAAATATACCTAAAGACCTACGAGCTGATTTAATTGTAGGAAAAGAAATAGACATAATCTATGAAGCTGAAGGGACTTTGGATTATATCTGGGTGAAAACTGCCAATAAAGACTATGGCCAGTGGAAATCTGCTCAAGCAATAGTGCACGATGTTCCCGAATCATTCCATATGGGAATTGATCCTAATTATGAATTTGATATGGATTCTGCATTTGCATTTCAAGGATTCCCTAATCTCTTTGTTTCAACCAGTTCTTCAGAAATTGATATTGTATTAATGGTAGATGAAGGATATACTGGAGGGCATTCTGGTACTTTCATGGATGTAAAAAATGTAGGTGACAATACAAGTATGGTTTTAGATGGTGTAAATTACATAATTGATTCACCAAACGGAATAGATAGTGCATACCTTAAGGCTACTAACTCGCCTGCTACGCCTCAATTTTATCTTGATTATATGATTATACATGCTAAAGATGTAAATCATGTTGAAATTATACCAAATCAAATTTTTGGACTTTATCCTGTTTTTGAATTAGCTAATGCAAAAGGAGGTGAATTATCTTTCGCTATTGGAGGTGAATTAAATATGGGGCCAATAAAACTCAAAACATCTGCTGTATTAATTGATTTGAGAATAAAAGAAGTTGGAGGATACAATGTATTGCCTACTTGGTTAGGAATTCAAAAGAATGGAATGGATACTGAATTAGGAAATAATGAAAAACACTACATTTTGCCTGAACCCGGTATGAGTTTAATTGCATCTCTGGAGGCGAGCATATGATCTTTAATAGAGAACAAAAGAAGATAATCACTAAATTTGGTACTATCATTCTCGCATTCTTTATCATATTCGTATCATACTCATATATTCTTCCAAGAACTGAAATTGAAATTGATACAGTATTCCATAGTTCTTATTCAGGCTTGTTTGTACAATCAAGAATAAGCAATATGGGTACTGAAGAAATTACTGATTTGAAAGTGAAAATAAGTGTTTGGAACGGAACTGAAATGCTAGAAACTGACACTCATTATCCTGGAATTTTAAGTGCAAAACAATCGGTTAAACTTGAAGCCCTGATGTTTGATGGACCTCATGCGGATGAATATGATCTTATTATTGTACTAGATTTTAATCAAGATGACGGGAAGAAAAATATAATTTATAGTTATAAAATTGCAGATTACGGAAATTTAGCTTGGCATGACCAATATTTTAGCTTCTAAATGATGTAATGCTTTATTAGGACCTTAATGCATTGCATAATACTGGACTTAATTCCGGACTCAACACAATGCGCAAGCAAATAATATCAGCCTCTGAAATGGAGCGCTATGGCTATTGTCCACTATCGTGGCACCTAGATCTTAAAGGAATAGATGCTGAAGGTGATGAAGTTAATACTGGTGTTGAAAAGCATAAAGAAATGGGAGATTCTTTAAAGAATTTACTAGTTGAAGAAGAAAAATCAAGAGAAACCTCCACAACATTAATGACTGTTGTAGGTTTAATTATGACACTTGTAACACTTGCAATCGCAATACTATGGATTTCAAATGATAATGATTTATTAAAGAGAAATTTAGGAGTTATTTTATTAATTTTGGGAATAGGATGGATGCTCGTTGCATCTCTTTTCCTTTATAGACTATTATTATCGACTGAAAAAATAGACAAATTACGAGATGATTATAAATTAGGAGAAAGTGATATTGAAACACCAGATGCTTTAACAAAAGAAACTCCTGTTTTAAAATCAAATAATTATAATCTGGCAGGAAGACCTGATTACTTAATTAAAGATGAAGGCATGAGAATTCCTGTAGAAGTTAAAACGGGCAGAAAACCTAAAGCTCCGTTCTTCAGCCACGTCTTACAAATTGGAGCTTATTGCTTGTTGTCTGAAGAAACATTTCAAAAAAAACCTAGCCATGGCCAAATAAGATATGGGTTTGATAATGACCCTCATGATGTTGTATGGGACTCAAAATTGAGAAATATAGTAACTAGTAAATTAGACGAAATGAATGACATTCTCAATGGGGACATGGAAGCCCACCGAAATCATAAAAGAGCAGGGAAATGTAACAGCTGTTCTAGAAGAAAGGGCTGCCCTGAAAGACTAAGGAACTAATTCAAAAACGAGACATATGCTTATACATACAGACCATTAATGGCGGCCAAGCAATGATTCCTGTAAAAGTAGCTATATCTGGCCAACCCGGCACAGGTAAAACAACCACTGTCTTGAGAATAGCCCAAATGCTTGAAGATAAATTCACTATCGGCGGATTTACTACACACCCGATAGTTGAGGAAGGAGAGACTGTCGGCTATAACCTAAAAAATTTCATAACTGGTGAAGAAGAACTATCTGCATCTGTTAGGTGGGACGTTAAACCAAGACTTCCAGGAAAAACTCCTGAATCTACTCCTTTAGGTATAAGACTAGATGCTGTCAATCGAATTGCTACTGAATCTGTTGCCAGAGCAGTTGAAGAATGTGACTTAATTTTAGTAGATGAAGTAGGCAAATTGGTATCTGAATCAAAAGAATTCAGTGCAGTCCTAAAAGACGCTCTAAAATGTGGAAAGCCTATGCTTATTACTATGCACAAGAGATCTCGAAATCCACTATTACAATCTATTCGAAAGAGAGATGACTTAAGAACTTTGGAAGTTACACCAATAAATTCGGCAATACTTCCATCTAAAGCAGTCACTATTCTAAAAACTGGAATGGTGTGAAAGAATTTCAAGAAGGCAAAGCCGTATTCAGGGCTAATCTTTCCGGTAAAGATAAGGGACCTGGAAAAGCCAAAGGTGTCTTTTATAATCCTGCCATGAAATTAAGCAGGGACCTACATGTTGCATTCGCTAAAAAAATAAATTTTAAAGGTACTTTATTGGACGGGTTAGCGGCATCTGGAATAAGAGGAATTAGACTAAATCTTGAAGCTAATTATGAAGTTGAATTTTGTGATACTTCGTCTTTAGCAACGGAAACTATTGCCGCTAATTTAAAATTAAATAATATTGAAAGTGAAATTTATAATTTACCCGTTGAAGAATTACTTCTTAAAAAAAAATACGACGGTATCGACATTGATCCCTTTGGAACGCCGGCACCATATCTTGAGGCTGCACTTAAGGGATTAAATAATAATGGAATCTTAGGAATATCCGCAACAGATACTGCTGTTCTTTGTGGGGCTAAACCCTCTATTTGCCTCAAAAGGTACGGTGCAATGTCTATGAAAAAAGTAGCTGCAAAAGAAATCGGAATTAGAATTCTTTTAGCCAGAATTAGTCATTTAGCATCGGCAATTGAAAAAGGAATTGAACCGTTGCTATGTTATTCTGAAGGCCATCACTTACGCGTTTTTGTTAGAGTTACAAAAAAAAAGGGGACTACCTTAAAATGGATTAGCCCACAAATGAAAGTCATTGATCAAGAAGAAAAAGGTGCGGCCGGACCTCTATGGACTGGAAGAATAATTCAAAAGAAGGTTATTCCAGAAAGCTCTGATGACTTACTAGGTCGGTTTTTCGATACTCTGAGAGAGGAAGCTGATGGACCTCCTGGATTGCATGATATCAATGATATGGCTAGAGAAGCCGATACTGGGCAGACTCCAAAAAGAGTTAAAATTGTAAAATCACTACAAAGTTTAGGATATTTTGCTAGTTCGAGCGTGTTCTCTCCACTTGGAGTGAAAACAAATGCCCCTAAAAAGATAAGAAATGAAGCTTTAGAGCTCGCCCAATCTTTATAATACCCCTTAAAGTCCGCAAAACCCCATGGAAGTATCCGTAGTTAACAAGACAAAAAATGAATTAGAGATTGAAATACGTGGTGCCAACGAGACTCTCTTAGGGCCTTTAATGAACCACACCTTAGCTAATTCTGATGTAGATTATGCTTCCTATTACATGGGCCATATTGTTTTGGATTACCCTAAGTTCTATGTTAGAACCAAGAAAGGAACTCCAAAAAACGCGATCAAAAAAGCTGTTGAAACTATCATTGCTGATATCAAAACTATCAGTGACGGAATAGCATAAGTTCATGATCTCGCCGGCTAGACCGGAAATAGGCAAAGAATCTTATCTTTCAAAAACTAAAGGTATACTTGGAAAATTACGTGAAAGTCCAGAAGATTTTATAGTAAATGAGATTATTGAGAACAAACACCGTGCACATTGGGCTTGGGCACAACCCTCTGATAATGGTAGGCATAGTATTGTTAAGATAACTGCCAATAATTGGGACACTCATGTTTTGGTCAAAGAAATCTCTAAAAGATTAGGAATTGGCCAAAAAGCTATTAGTTTTGCAGGAACAAAAGATAAACGTGCCTTAACAACGCAATACCTATCCATATTGTCTTCTCCAAAGAAGATTGCTGAATTGGACCTTGAAAATGTATCTATTGAATTTCTCCATAAATCAGTGAAACCCGTAAGACTAGGAAATTTAGTTGGGAATGAATTTAAGATTAATATTTCTCAATCTAAAAGTACTGGAAATATACAGGATATTTTAGAAGAATTAAGAGGAGGATTTCCCAATTATTTTGGAATTCAACGATTCGGTGCAGTAAGACCAATTACTCATATTGTAGGAAAGAGAATAGCCCAGAAAAAATATGATCAAGCTGTTTGGGATTATCTATGTGGAGGAGAATACGAAAGCTTCGGATCTGAAGCAAGAAGCGACTTAAAAAAAACTAAAGATTTAGACGCAGCTTTACTTCAATTTCCACATAAACTTTTATTCGAAAGACAGATGATTGGGCATTTAACAAGGAATAAAGAAGATTATACTGGAGCAATTAGACAATTACCCGAGAATTTATCTAAAATGCTTGTACATGCCTATCAAAGTTTAATCTTTAATCATGTTCTTAATCTGAGAATAGAAAATGGATACAGTATTCACAAACCATTAATTGGTGATAATATAATTCCTATTGATATATATGGTGGTCCTGACCAAAGAAGAATAATTGAAGTTACTGAAAGAAACCAGAAAAAATTAGAAAAAAGGTGTAATGAAGGAAAGGCTTGGATAGTTGGATTATTACCTGGAATTAAAAGTGAACATACAAAAGGAATCCAAGGAGAATTAGAAAGACAAATTATGAATGATGAAGACATAGATTTTAAGGACTTTGCAATAGAACAGATACCTGAGCTATCGTCATTTGGAATGTATAGGCCCTTAAATCAAAAAATTAATGATTTAAAATGGACAATCGAAGAAAATGGAAAACCAAAATTGAAGTTCTGGTTACACAAGGGTACATATGCAACTTCTTTTCTTAGAGAAATAATGAAATCTGAAGATATGAGGGCTTATTAAATGAACACAAAATGTATACTCTTTGATTGTGATGGTACCTTGGTTGATAGTGAAAATATTACAAATCGCGTTGTCGCCAATATGGCTGGAGAATTGGGAATCAGTATGACTCTTCGTGAAGCTCAAATAAAATTTGGTGGGAAAACTCTTGACGCTGTGATTTATGGGATGAAAGAAATGTCTGGAAAAGATATTCCAGCTGACTGGTTACCAAGATTGGTGAAAGAAGTTAGTAAGGCCTATGAAACTGATTTACAACCCATGGAAGGAATAAAAAAATTACTTGATAGTATTGATATCCCTATCTGTGTAGCTTCTAATGGAGAACCAAGACACGTGAAAGGCTCATTAATGTTAACTGGATTAAATGGTTATTTCAATGAAAATGTTTTTACTGCATCAGAAGTAAATAGACCAAAACCGGCACCTGATTTATTTTTGCATGCTGCACAAAAAATGGGATTCAAACCTAAAGATTGTGTAGTAATTGAAGATAGTATACCTGGAGTAACTGCTGCAGTTAATGCCAATATCAAAGTATATGGCTTGGTTAAATTATGTTCTGCTGAAGAATTAGAGAGTGCTGGTGCAATACCTTTTAAGACCATGAATGAATTATCCGAATTATTGGGAATTTGAATGGAATCTAAAGCGAAAATACTTACTTTGATTGTTCTTGGAATTCTTATTGGATCTGGAATTAATCAATACATAAATGATAAAGATTTAGATGGAGTGCCTAACGAAAACGATGCATTTCCTAATGATGCTACAGAATGGGAAGATTATGATGGTGATGGGATTGGAAATAATGCAGATTTAGATGATGATAATGACGGATACAATGATACAGAAGATTTCTTCCCAAATAATGCTACTGAACATGAAGATAATGACTTAGATGGGATTGGAAACAATGCAGATTTAGATGATGATAATGACGGATATGAAGATACAGAGGACATAAATCCATTGAATGATTTAGCCTTGAATTTTAATTTAGAATGGATTGAATTAATAGACAAGCAAAATAATAGAGCAGATACTCCAGTTATTTTTTATCTATACCAAAATAATGAAAGTATACATCTATTTGATAACGACAATAAACCGTGGAGAGTTCCATGGCAAGAAAGATTTTATCTAAATAGTACCTTTGAAGTGAATATTCCAGATAATATCGAAATACACACATTTACTCTTATTGCTGTTAATTATAAATTTAGAAGTGCTGAAGAATTTGATATCAGTGACTCAAATGATAGCTATCGAAAAATAATTAATTATAATCTAAGCACTAATTCATGGGAAAATGGAAATAACGGGACTATCGACGGAACGCTTGACAACTTAAATGAAAATAATGATGCTCGTATGTTTATTGAAATTGAAACATATAATTTTGGATATCTAAAATCATATAGTTGGAAATTTAACAATGTTGATTATCAGATCAGTTATAATTTTGATCCAACAACATATTCATTTTATAAATCTCAACCACACCTGATTAAGGAATATGAAGATTATATCTCTTTTGTGACAATAGACGAATTAGCAATTATTGAAATAGGTCTAAAATTAAGAGAAATTTCTCAAGAAAAAGGGTTTGATAATTTAACCGAAGTCAATTTTGTTATGAGTTTTACCCAATCACTAAAATATTCTGAAGATAACGTAACTTCAGGAGTTGGTGAATACCCTAGATATCCTATAGAAACATTAATTGACCAGACTGGTGATTGTGAAGATACATCTGCACTTCTAATTTCACTACTAGAGTCATTAGGATATGAAGCTGCAATGATTTTAATTCCAGAAGCATGGGATGGATATGGTCATGCTGCAGTAGGAGTTAGTATTGAAGGGGCAAGTGGTGTAAATTACATCTTAAATGAAAAACAAGATAATGAGGTTAGTTATTATTATGCTGAAACAACTGCACCTGGATGGAAGCTTGGAGAAATTCCTGATTTGGATTCAAATGAAGCCTATGTGTACGAGGTATGAATGAATAAAGAAAGTGAGAAATATCCTGTAAAAGTCGATAATGAAACCTATGGACCAATTCCTGTTGAAAGACTCATTTCTGATGTTAAAAGTGGAGAGTTGACCAATGAAGCGAAATTTTGGGATGGAGAAGATTGGGTCCCAGTAACATTGCTCTTAGATGAAACGGAGAGAAAAGAAGAAGTCAATCTTTGGAATGATGATAATTGGAGTAATGAACCAAGTGAAGGAATTACTGAAAATGGACCTCCACTTCCTGCATCTTCAGCTTGGAAAGACATCGAACGAAAAGGACGTTGGATTATGATTTATGGCGACCATCTAGTTATCGAAGGTGGAGGTTTTGAAACTGAAGATCTAGGATTATTAATGGAAGGCGAACCTAGAACTGGAGGTATACCAATGAAAAAATTACTAAACGTAACCTTTAGAGAAACAAACAAAGGAGTGACGATTATAGCGAGTAGTTTTCACAAAATGTATGAAGTATATTCATTAAAATGCCAAGTCTCAAAACCAGATAGTAAAGAAATACTAAAAGAGTTGAAAGATGCCGACGTCAGAATTATCAATAAATATGAATTTTCCTAATTCTAAAAATGAGCTTTTAGTTTTTCTAAAATAGCTGGTTTAGGTAAAGCACCGACCAATCTATCAACTAATTGTCCATTTTTAAATATCATCATTGTTGGAATCGACATTATCCCATGTTGAGAGGAAATTGTCGGATTTTCATCTGTATTCATCTTTGCTATTACAACATTAGAATTTTCGTCAGATATTTCCTCTAATACTGGAGCTATGGCTTTACATGGTCCACACCATGGCGCCCAAAAATCAATTAATACAAGATCATTACTATCAATAGTATCTTGAAAATCTGCATCTGTTACCTTTATTGTACTCATTTTTTATTTCCTATCAAACAGACTGAAAGATGTTTCTGACTGTTATATTTTACTAAAGAAGAAGGCTCAATATATATTTTATTACTAAAATGTGGCTAACTGCCATCCTTTGGCAATTATCTGACTTATTCTCTTCGGAGCTGAAGAATTCAAAAATTTATAATCACCCATAGTAGCCGTTAAACCATATTCATTTAGTGAGGCTCCACAGACAAAAACTGCAGCCCCTAATTCATGAATTACACCTATTGAAGTTTGAATTTCTCTTCTATAATCTTCACTACCTTCTTGTAACCATTTTACACCTTCTCCTTGAAGCATTATAGCAAGCCCATGATTTCCATCACCTGCCTGATATTCAGCCATTCTAAGGCCTTCTAAGGCTCTCTTAACCTGATTAGGACCACTTAGTATGACGTAAAGAATTCCTTTAGATGACATACTAATTCTGAACTATAATTTTTGATGCTAAGTCACTATCTAATGATAAGGTGCCATTCTCAGTCTCAATGTCGTAAGAAGTTTTATTTGATTTTTTTAACATGATTGTGCGACCTGGCGATAATCCTGCTTTTTCTAAAGTATCTGTTAAATCACTCTTTTCAAGTACAATACGAACTTTACCAGTTTTACCTTCAGTAAAATTAGATAAAGGAATAAATTCAGGATCAGTTTCTGAATCTACATTAACCTTATGGCAAAAAAGATCCGATTCACTGCCTTTTTCTACTCCTAAAAAATCACTTAGTCGATTTTCAACATCTCTTGTCAAAATATGTTCCATTCTACAGGCAACTTCAGCCGCTTCTTCTTTTTCAACGCCTAACATTTCAGTCAAAAATCGTTGAAGAATATTAAATCTATGATCTATTACATCTGCTACGTGTTGACCTTGTTTTGTGAGATGGACTCCATGGTATGGCTCATAATCCACTAATCCAATTTCACCAAGCCTTTGAATCATTTCAGTAACACTAGCTGGTTTCAATTCTGTTTTTGATGACAAATCCGAAGTTCTAACTCTTTTACCATTAGAAGCTAATTCATTTATATTTTTTATCATCATTTCTGCACTTTCAGATAAGGCATCCATACTAGACATACGCCATAATAACTGAGCCATTATAAAAAATTTAGGGAAACCTAAACTATATATAGAGTCATTTTTTAGGCTCACCTAATTTAGGGCAGCCTAAACTACAAACGGTGAAAAATGATGAAAAAAAGTGCGGTATTTGGCCTTGCTGTGTTGTTCGTAATGACAACCTTTACAGGTTGTTTGAGTGAAGATGAAACGACTCAAAAAGAAAAATTCATAATCGCATATGAAGTAAAAGAAGATTATGATAATCCTGATGATAATCCGCAAGTAATGGCTGATTATCTAGCTAAAGAACTTGATATGGATGTGGAACTTTATCCAATAACCTCAGAAGGCGCAATAATTGAAGCACTAAGGTTTGGAAATGCACATATTGCATTCATGGACGGGGCAGCTGCATGGGTTGGTTGGAAACAATATGGACTTGAAGCAATTGCAGCCGATCAGAAAAGCGATGGCCGTACTTTCTATAATGCACATGCAGTCGTATTGAAAGATTCTGAAATGGCAGAAGCGTATTTGGATGATGATGATTCTACCGATCCATTTGCACTGTTAGAAGGTAAAACATCTTGTCATACAGGGTGGTTAAAGTCGGCAGGAATGTTATTGCCTATGGGGTTTTTGATAGGAAAGGGCTATGCAGATGTTATTGGCGATGAAACTGATATAGAATCTTTGAGAAGCACAGTTTATAATTTTTTCAACGATAATTCAAGTATTCCTGAATCAGGAACTCCTTACTACGGCTATTCAGGTGCAGTAAAGTGTCTATCAGAGGGTGTAGGCGATGTAGCGTTTGCTAAAGATTCGACTGTTGCTGGCTATTGTGGAAATGAAAACTCAGCAGATAATGAGGAATGGTGCCTTGCAGAAGAGAATTACATTTTATTACCTTCCTACGGATCTGCACCTTCCCATCCAGTAATGTATAATCCAAACTATATCGACACTGAAATTCAAAAGAAAGTTCAGGATGCACTCCTTAGTATGAATGATTCCACAGAAGGTAGCGTAATATTAGAAAACATACTTGGAACAACAGGCATAACAGCAACCGATTCTACAACCCATCTTGGTTCTTATGGAGATTTAATTAAAGATATTCCAGGAATTACAAACTATTTCAATACTAAATTTGAAATTATTGAACCTGAATCTTAAAGGTAGGAACTTCTAGTATAAAATATCGAAGTGAAAATTATATGAATACTGTAATTGAAATGGCGAATTTGAAGATAGGGTATTCACCAGATAATATTTTAGCTAAAATAAAAAATCTTCAAGTTAAACAAGGTGAAATCATATCTATTATAGGAGAATCGGGAATAGGTAAGACTACTCTTCTAAAAAATATTGCTAATTTAGTAAAGCCAATAAGCGGAAGTTTGAAAGTTTTTGATAATGAACAAAACAGAGGAAGAATTGGATATATTCCTCAAAAGTTAGGTTTAGTAAAACATGAAACTGTTTTCTTTAATGTCCTAGAAGGTGCCATATGTAATGAATCTATTCTAAGATCTATATCTGGTTTTCACGACGGCAGTGTTCTCACTAAAGTAGAAAAATCAATAGACCTAATGAATCTATCTGATAAAATTGATGAACCAATAAAACGATTATCAGGAGGACAGCAAAGAAGGGTAGCAATAGCAAGAACAATGGCTCAAGAACCTAAACTAATTTTAGCTGATGAATTCCTTAGTGAACTAGATAACAAAACTGTAGATAGTGTTTGGAAAACTATGCTCGATTATGTTGAAAGAGAAAATACTACTTTAATAATAGTAGAACATAATATTGAAAGAGCAAAGCTTGCAAAACGTTGCTTGAAATTAGAACAGAATAAAGAAAAAGGATATTCTGTTTTAAATGAGGTGCAAATATGAATATTGCAAGGAAAAAATACCCAATATTCATAACTTTTATACTTTTTACTACATGGCTAGTTTTTGTTAATCTTGTAGATGGAGACTGGGCTAGTCTTGAAAATAGTCTAGATAATCTTTCAACATTTTTCTATGAATCATTATGGCCACCTAACTGGAAAGTAATAGAGGCTCAATCATATCCTATTTGTGATAGAAGTTGGGATTTTCTATGTTCACCAGCATATATTGGAATAATGGAAACATTAAAAATTGCATTTGTTGCAACAGGATTTGGATTCATTCTAAGTCTGCCTCTTGCTACCTTAGCTTCTAGAAACCTTTATCGAGATTCAATAGCAATTCCATTTAGAATGTTGTTGGCAGCTATGAGAACATTACCAAGTATTATTTGGGCAATTTTCTTTGTTATATTAGTAGGGCTAGGGCCAGTTTCAGGTGTTTTAGCAATGACATTCTATACTGTCGGATACTTAGGAAAACTACAATATGAAGCAATAGAAGGATTGTCTAATGACCCTCTTGACGCTGCAAAAGCTATGGGGCTCAAAAATAGTGAAATTATTCAAAGAGTCGTAATACCTGAAACTGCAAATAATCTAATTTCACAACTATTCTTTATGTTTGAGTATAATGTAAGACATGGTTCAGTTATAGGAATTGTAGGGGCTGGAGGAATTGGATACTATATTTCAACATATCTTAAATTTTTGCAATATGATAAAGTAATAGCATTATTGATTATTTTGTTTGGAGTCGTTATTATTATTGATCTAGCTTCAATTAAAGCTCGATCATATTTCGTAGAAGATGCAACTTTTAAATCTCCAAATTTGTTTGGAAACTTTTTCAGAGGAAAGAAATAAAAATGAACTTA
>MIZB01000333.1_pt1 | contig 24120 bp, 22 predicted proteins | sample 888171 | NCBI WGS metagenome assembly MIZB01 (sample SAMN05440186, study PRJNA335308) | marine metagenome | isolation source: marine water
CATGAGCATTGCGAGTAGTAGAGCTTTCGAAATTTTAGTCGCCATTATTTTTTCCTCCAAAGGGTGTATTGACTGACATACACAATTTCACACTTTAACAACCACATAAAAAGGCTTTCTTACTAAATAATAGACCAAAAAAGAAATTAAATGATGAAAACTTAGCCTAATTTAGCAAGTAGTTCTTCACGATTAGGCTCTACCAAAATACTGTGATCCTCAAATACAATTACTGGAATTCTACGCATTCCATTGTTAAGCTCTATTGCTTTTTTTGTAGCGTCTTCATCATTTGAGATATCTATGTAATCATAATCTACATTTTTTTCAGCAAAAACTTGCTTTGCTAAAATGCAATCTCCACAAGTAGGCGTCCCATACATCAATATTTTACTCATTAATTGTCCTCAGAATATGCTTCAACATCTAGACATGAACATATTAAATTTCTGTCACCATGTGTATTGTCCACTCTGCCAACTGAAGGCCAGAATTTGTTTATTCTTAACCATGATTTAGGATAGGCTGCCATTTCTCTAGAATACTCGTGATTCCAAATATCTGATGATACTTCAAGAGACGTATGAGGTGAACCACGTAATGGATTATCAGTGTTTGAAAATTCACCAGACTTGATTTTATCAATTTCACATTTTATTGAAGACATTGATTCGCAGAATCGATCTATTTCCGCCTTAGACTCAGACTCCGTAGGTTCTATCATTAATGTATTGGCAACTGGCCATGACATTGTAGGTGCGTGAAAACCATAATCAATTAATCTTTTTGCGATATCATCTATAGTCAATCCTACTTCAGCAATTAGATTTCGAGTGTCTAAAATACACTCATGTGCAACAAGGCCCATTTTTCCCTTGTATAAAACGGTGTAATCTTTAGATAGTTTTTTAGCCATATAGTTGGCATTTAGTATTGCTATTTGTGTAGCATATTTTAGCCCTTCAGAACCCATCATCACAATGTATGCCCAAGAAATAGGCAAAATACTAGCACTTCCCCAATGTGTTGCAGATACCGGGCCAGTTTTATTTTGTGATTTGTAACTTGCTAACGGATTTGAAGGTAAAAAATCTGCTAAATGCGAAGCTACGCCAATGGGCCCCATGCCTGGACCGCCTCCGCCGTGAGGGATACAGAAAGTTTTATGCAAATTAAGATGACACACATCGGCCCCTATGTCAGCAGGTTTACACAAACCTACCATTGCGTTCATATTCGCACCATCCATGTAAACTTGACCACCATGCTGATGTACCAATGAACATATTTCCTTAATTTCGTGTTCAAAAACTCCATGTGTTGATGGGTAAGTCACCATAGCTGCAGATAATGAATCTGAATGCTTATCAATTTTTGCTTTGAAATCTGCTAAGTCTATATTTCCTTCATCATCACAAGAAATTCCTACAACTTTCATACCTACCATTACTGCTGAAGCTGGATTTGTCCCATGAGCTGAAGTTGGAATTAAACATATATTACGATGAGAATTACCTCTATCTAAATGAAAGTCTCTAATCGCAAGCATTCCTGCATATTCACCTTGACTCCCAGCATTCGGTTGGAGGGATATCTTTGAAAAACCAGTAATATCGCAAAGCCAATTCTCTAAATCTTTGAATAAACTATAGTAACCTCGCGCTTGGTCTACAGGCGCATAAGGATGTAAATTGGAAAATTCAGGCCAAGTCACTGACTCCATTTCAGTGACTGAGTTTAATTTCATCGTGCACGACCCTAAAGGAATCATACTGAAATTTAGAGATAAGTCTTTAGTTTCAAGTCTGTGAATATATCTTAGCATTTCTGTTTCTGAATGATAGGAATTGAAAACTGGATGAGTTAGAAATGAGTCCTGGCGCTTAAGATCTGCAGGTATACTTTCATCCGAAGGCACTACTTCTGATGCTTCAAATATACTCAAGATAGCTTTGACATCTGCAGCCTGAACTGTTTCATCTAAAGATATACCTATGGAATCTTCATATTTCCATAAATTATAACCTTGCTTCAGTGCCAAATCTAATATTTTTGAAGAATCGCATTTAACGCGAATTGTATCAAAGTAATTATTTGAGTATAAATCAAAACCACTTCTTTGAAGACTTTCTCCAATAACTCTAGAAAAATAATTGATTCGTTTAGAAATCTGTTTTAGCTTTTCTGGACCGTGATATATTGCGTACATCGAAGACATAATCGCTAACAAAACTTGTGCTGTACAGATATTGCTTGTTGCCCTATCTCTTCGAATATGCTGCTCTCTTGTCTGTAAAGCTAATCTTAAAGCATTATTCCCATGAGAGTCTTTTGAAACTCCAATTAGCCTTCCAGGTAGATTTCTCTTTAACTTTTCTTTAGTCGAAATAAATGCTGCGTGAGGACCTCCGTAACCCATTGGAACTCCAAACCTTTGTGAATTACCAATAACTATGTCTGCGCCCCAACTTCCTGGAGATTTAAGAACGCAAAGTGACATCAAATCGGCAATGACAATTACCAAAGTGCCATTCTTGTGGGCCTCTTCTACTAAACTAGAATAATCAGCAATTATGCCTGACTTGCTAGGATACTGAACCATTATCGCAAAAATATCTTCATTAAATGTAAAATCTGGTGCTGAATTCTCTAAAACTTTTATTTCTAACGGCTCAGCACGCGTCTTTACTACATTCACAGTTTGCTGATTAATATCATCGATTAGGGCGATTGATGAACGCTTACCTCTAAGTGTGTTGCACGCCATACTCATTGCTTCAGCTGCAGCTGTAGCCTCATCTAACAAAGAAGCATTAGCGATATCCATTCCTGTCAAATCTGAAATCATTGTCTGAAAGTTCAATAGAGCCTCTAAGCGGCCTTGAGCAATTTCAGCCTGATAGGGCGTGTACTGCGTATACCAGCCCGGATTTTCAAGAATATTTCTTTTAATGACACCAGGCGTAATTGTTCCATAATATCCGTTACCAAGATAACTCTTGAGAGTTTTATTATTAGAGGCATAGGATTTTAAAATCTTAAGTGCTTCTTGTTCACTAATACCATCTCCTATCTTTAAATCTGACTTGAATGCTATAGAATCAGGAATTACATCATTGATGAATTTGGACATTGAAGAATACCCTAATTCGTCCAACATTGAAACTATATCATCGTCAGAAGGGCCTACATGACGTTTAGTAAAAATGTCAGGATGTTTAGCATAATCATTCATAAAGGATGTATATTAATCTTGGATGGGCCATATGAGCGTTTCGCCTGAATTAGGCATCCGTTCCATTTATTTGCCCTTTCCTAGATAATGGCATCCATGGTAGTAACTGCCACTCGGCTTTTCACCGTGGATGAGGCAAATAGCCTTCTAGATTTAATCAATCCCATAATTATTGAATTATCTGACTATTCTGTAAAGCAAGAAATGCTTGAAGAGCAATTGGAGGAGATTATGGAAGAAGTAAAAGATGACTACCGAGCTGCACTAAGACCTGGGTGGGAAGAGTTACAAATTGAACTCGAAAATAACATTAACATGGTTAATAATCTAACGATAGAACTTGGAAAACTAGGTGTAGAAATTGATGATCCGACACTCGGAGTAGTAAACTTTCCATCCCTTAGAGGTATAGAGACAGTTTTCCTGTCGTATAGATTGGGGGAAAATAAAGTGAGACATTGGCATGATTTTGATGAGAATTATGAATCTAGAAGAACCCTAGAACAGGAATTAGACATCATAAGACAATAAACCCTTTTGAATAGGCTTGAAATGGTAGAATATGCTTAAAGCAAAAGAAGTAATTATTTTTTTACCCGGAGAAGGAGAAAAAGAAATATTTAAAAATGTTGAATTTCAATCAAACCCCGAAGCTGGACTGCTAGCTATATTCAAAAATGATGGGAAAGAATCACTCATGTTTTCAGGCCTCAGTTTTAAAATTGAAATGGATGAAAAAGATGCAAAAGAATCTTATGATATGGCTCAAAAAGCACACTTAATGTCTAAAGATCAAATGAAAATGATGTTGGAACGTGAAACTGGACCAACTGATAGATTTAGTTCATCTTTCGGATAATGTCACAAATAAAATTAGTCGTTTTCGACATGGATGGAACGATAATTGAACCTCGCTCATCTTGGGCCATGATTCATGAATATTTCGGAACAGATAATAGCGAAATGTTACAGATGTACATTGAACACAAAATTTCAGATAAAGAATTTGTAAAAGCTGATATTGAACTGTGGAATAGTAAAAGTGATAAACCTGTGAATGAAAAATACATTAATTCTATACTAGATAAAGCTAAACCAAGAGAAGGTGCTAAAGAATTAATTACAAGTTTACATGAAGCAAATATCAAAACCGTAATTCTCTCAGGAGGAATTCAGTACTTAGCAAATAAATGGGCTAAAGAATGGAATATGGATAAGGCTCTAGCTAATGATCTGATTGATGATGAAAGCGGAAATTTAACCGCTAAAATTAAATCAAGTGGACATAATAAAGGCCCTGTGATGGAAGAAATGATTAAGGAATATAACCTTAGAAAAAATGAAATAGCTGCAATTGGAGATACCGTAGTAGATATCCCTACCTTTGAAAGAGCAGGATTGTCTGTTGCTGTAAATACTGAAGATAAGAGAGTAATTAGTAAGGCAGACTATCATTTGAAAGGAAATCTTTCTGAATTGATAGAGTTAATTCTTAATTGGTAAAAAGTTATAAAAATATATAGACAGAGTGTTATCATGAAGCTTCAGCAAAATATAACTTTTTTACTAATATTTTTCCTTGCAGTTATTGTTGTTGGAAATGTGAAAGGTGATGAAAATATAAATATTTCTTCACTAAAATTTACGAACGAATTTGAAAATGGTGAGGAAGTTATTCTTGTTGCTAATGGAAAAGATTATGGGACTGAATATTTATATAAAATTTATGATGATGACGATGACCAATATAGAAATAATGACGATGAAGGAAATAATGACGATTGTGAGGTGCAAAACTGCCTCCCTGAGAATTGGTATACTCCAGACTTTGATGATTCTGAATGGGACACTGGAGCTGCACCTTTTGGAGATGAAGAAATGGATGGAATTAGTCCTAGAACCATATGGGAATCCGAAGATGGATCTGATCCCGGAGTTCTAAATGATAATCTTGTATTAAGACATTACTTTAACTATTCTAATGAAAATGAAATATTGAGTGCAACTCTAAAAATCGTTCATAACAATTACTATGTAGCCTACCTAAACGGACAGCTAATTAGGAACTGCTACTATTACAATTATCATGATGATTGTTATGAAAGAAATCCAGAGTACTGGAAAACAAATGGAGATAATTTTCTCACATATGATGGTAGCTCTGAATCTGGGCCAAATCCAGACTGGCTGATTGATGGAGAAAATTTACTCGCTATATTAGTATATGATCATTGTTGCTACCAAGGAGACCCTCACCAATGGATAGATGCTGAACTAGTAATCAATGTGCAGACTTGGAAAGAGAAACCTATTGTTTTGGGCGATAATCTTGCTCTCGGAGTAGACTTTTTTAATAATAATGAAGAAAATATAACTAATATCAATGTTAGTATTGAAATAGATGGTGAACTATTTGCAAATGAAACAATTGATATTCAAAATAAACAAACTTATGAGTGGATATTATACTGGACACCTACGAGATTAGGAGAAATTAACTTAACTGCCAAAGTTTCTGACAGAACATTTACAAGAAGCATACATATTGGATATTATGCATATAGTCTCGATTTCCTAACTAAGCAAAAAAGTTCTGAAGTAGACAATACCGTTCAATATCAATTCAATATTACAAATGAAGGTGATGTCAATGATAACTTTACTTTTGACTTAGGCAATCTCCCTAATAACTGGGATTATGCTTTTTCACCAATCATTGCTAACTTAAAACCAGGTGAATCGGCAGATATCAAATTAAATATTACTATTAGCAATGATGCTGAAGCAGGCAATTATAGTATTTTCCCACAAGTGTTCTCACAATATTACTCCCAAACTATAAGCACATTAATACGTTCTGGAGCAAGCAATTCTACTGAATATTCATATAAAATATGGAATAATAGTGAATTTCCTGATGACTTTTATGAGTTTGAGCATAATGATTCGAATTGGAACGTAGGAGCTGCTCCTTTTGGTAATGAAGAATTAAGAGGAATTGATCCTAACTCAATATGGACTACTGATGATGAAAATTATACACATGTCAGTGCTAGGCATTGGTTTAACTATACTGAAAGCTTAGATTTTAGTGAATTAAGAGTCAAAATTGCACATGATAATTATTATCGAGCATATCTTAATGGCAACTTGATAAGAGATTGCTTTAGTGGATGGGGATGCTATGGAAATGGGGACTATTGGGAAGATACCATCAATATCAATAAATCATGGCTAAATGGAGGAGAAAATTTATTTGCTATTGCTGCCAGAGACAATACCCAGGGATGGGGAGGTGGAGGTGGTGGAAGTGATGGCAGACAATGGCTTGATTCGGAATTAGAAATAGCAATTCTTAGATCGAAGCTTTGGAATTTTGAAGAGATTTACGATGAACTTGTCGTGTCAGTTAATGAAACATATAGGTATGAAATTTTAACTCCGATTGTAATAAAAGAAATAGATAACACTGAACCATATGAATTTACAGTATGGGTTCTAAATAGGGGAAATGTTGAAGACATATATAACATAACGATAAGTCTAAATGATACCGAAAATTTTAACATTATTAGTTATAAGAATCAAATAAAAGTTCCGTATGGCTCTGACGGAGATATTGAACTTGTCATCACTTTGAATGAAAACGTTAATGAATTTAACTTGGCCGAATTTAATATAACAATTACTTCATTAAACTCAACTGATAATGCAATAAAGCAAACTACGATATTTGCTAAGTTGTACGTTGCACCAGACCTAGTGGCTCCTGCAACATATGCAGTTAGTCCCGAATTAATTAACTCAACTTCGTTTGAAGTAGAGTGGTATGTTCAAGATTGGTACAAGAGTAATTTAGAATGGGGTAATGACACAAAATATGTGATAATCCAATATTCTAGTGACAATGGTACTAATGGACAGAATTGGAGTGACTGGAAAGTATGGGGCAACTTTAGTACTGAAAATAAAAAGGCTGTTTTTACAAATGCAGAAAATGGTTACCAATATCGATTCCGATCAATAGGTGGTGATGATGATGGTAGAATTGAAAACAAAGAAGATAAAATTGACAATATTACATTTGTTGACCTTAATTCACCCATAATAACAATTACAGAAATTACCTCTTCTATATCTGAAGATAATATTCAAAATAATTCCACCAATTCAAGAGCTCTTGAATTCGCCTGGGATGCCGAAGATAATAATGAAATAATTGTTGGCTTTAATTTTTATTATAAAATTAATAATAACTCATGGATTATTGAAAAAGAAAATTTCAATCTGAGAACCTTTGCATTTTATGCTGAAAGCGATGGTCTTTACCAATTTAAGATCTCTGGTAAAGACTTAGCTGGAAATGAAGGATCTACCGTTACTAACACTATTGTAATTGATACTATTGGGCCAAATGTAACTATTTCTAAAATTCTTGATTTGACTAATGCAGAAAATATTATTTTAGATCTGGAAAAAATTGAAGATATTACAAATTTCACAATTTTTTACAAATTGAACAAAGAAGGTGAAAGTAATACTAACCTTGAATGGCAATACTATGGTGAATATTTGCCAGACAGTTTACCTGTAGATATAAATGTTGAAAATCAATATGAATATCAGTTTAGAATTTTGGCATTTGATTTAGTAGGCAACTATGGTGAAGATGTAGTATATACTTTGATTGATAGAGACAAACCTTCAAAAATAAGGAATTTACAAATTACACAAGGTAAAACTATTGTTAACTCAACTACTGATGTTTTAATCTCATTTGTATCCTCACAAGCTCAAGATTTAACTGAATATCGAATATATCGTTCTGAGTCTATAAATGATACTGGAGAAATTATTACTAAAATTCCTTCTGGAGAACAATATCTATCATACAAAGATTCAAATGTTCAAATGGGTCGAACATACTACTATAGAGTTGTAGCTGTAGACAGAATGAATTTTGAGTCTGACGACGAAAAAGGATTCCTTGATTTAAGTGTTGAACAAAAAACTATAGTTAAGAATGAAGAAGAGGAATCCAATATGGCCACTATTCTCATTGGTCTTGGAATCATTGGAGGAACTGCTGCAGTAATAGCAATTATTACTCGAAAATCAACTGAAGAAATTGTACAAGTCATTGCGGATTTGCCTGAAGAAATAGAGAAAGAAAGGTTTACTGAAGTAGATGGTGAATTACTATGCAACGCGTGTGGTGCAATGTTTGATCTTAGCGAAAATAGTTGCCCTTCATGCGGAATATTAAAGGAATAAAAATGAAAAATATAATCATAGAGAAGAAAAATCGTATTGGAATAGTGACAGTTAATAGGCCAAATGAACTTAATAGTATGAATTCTGAAACCAGAAATGAACTCGCAATTGCGTTTGAAGAATTAGATTTGGATGATGAGGTAAATGTTTCAATTCTGACTGGTTCACCAGGCAAGGCATTCATTGCTGGGGCTGACATAAAAGAATTTTCAAAAATGAAAATAAAGGATAGAAAAGCTATGAAAAGTGACTGGAGAGTTACAGATGTAATAGCTAATTCAAGCAAACCAGTTATTGCCATGATTAATGGATTCTGCCTTGGAGGTGGACTAGAAATTGCAATGGCATGTGATTTGAGAACTGCGAGTAATAGCTCTAAATTAGGACAACCTGAAATTAATATTGGAATTATCCCTGGCGCAGGTGGAACCCAAAGACTAACAAGGCTTATTGGTGAAGGAAGATCAATGGAACTCATCCTAACTGGAAATATGATTCCTGCTAAAAAGGCTGAAGAGTGGGGGTTAGTGAATATAGTAACTGACGAAGAAGAATTAGAGGATTTAACCATGAAAATGGCAGAATTGATTGCTGAAAAATCTCCTTTTGCAATTAAAAGGGCTAAGAAAAGCATAAAATTAGCTGCAAATACTTCTTTAAAGAAAGGCTTAAAAGAAGAACAGGAATTATTTTTAGAATGCTTTAAGTCAGAGGATGGCAAAGAAGGAATTAAAGCATTTATTGAGAAAAGAAAACCTGAGTTTAAGGGAAATTGAGATTAAAGCAAAAAATTGAATACATTACTTCTAAACTAGAGGAACTGTATCCTAACCCTGAAATTCCACTCGATCACGAGAATAATTTTACGTTTTTGATTGCTGTAATGTTAAGTGCACAAAGTACTGATAAAAAAGTGAATGAAATTACTCCTAAGTTATTTTCTAAAGCAAACACTCCAAGAAAAATGAAGAAATTAGAAGTAAGTCAAATAAGAGATTACATTAGAGAAATTGGTTTAGCTCCTACAAAAGCAAAAAATATTAAGAAAACTTCTCAAATACTAGTTGAAAAGCACGGGGGTATAGTACCTAATACATTTGAAGATTTAGAGGAATTACCTGGAGTTGGCCATAAAACGGCATCAGTAATTATGTCTCAAGCCTTTGGACAACCTGCTTTCCCTGTAGATACTCATATTCACAGGCTAGCGTTCCGGTGGAAACTATCTAATGGTAAAAATGTGCAAAATACCGAAATAGACCTTAAAAAAAAATTTGATGAAAATTTATGGAATAAACTACATTTGCAAATGATTTTCTACGGAAGAGAGTATTGCCAGGCTAGAAAGAAACAATGTGAATGCGAGATATGTCAAACTGTATCATAGGTAGATAGCTATATTGAGAGGTTTGCAGTATACATAATATGAGTAAATGGGATCGTAGATTTTTGGAGCTAGCCAAACAAATCTCTACATGGAGTAAAGACCCATCAACTCAAGTTGGATGTGTGGTTGTTGGCCCAGATAGAGAAATTAGAAGTACTGGATTTAATGGACTTCCTCGTGGAATTGATGACACTGATGAAAGATTGAATAATCGGGAGATAAAATACCCCATGATATGTCATGCCGAAGAAAATGCTATTATGCATGCTGCGAGAACTGGCATTTCACTGAAAAACTGTATCGCTTACGTAACTTGGCCACCATGTACGAGATGTGCGAGATCTCTAATTCAAGCTGGCGTATCTGAGATAGTATATCCTAAAGAAGTTGAAATTCCTGACAGATGGGAAGCTGACTTTGATATGTCTCTAAATATGTTTAAAGAGTCAAAAACACTCGTTCGTAGAGAATAAACTAATCTTCCGTTTCTTCCTTGCCTAATAATTCTTTTATCTGTTTAAGATGTTCAACACCAGTATCTGATTGAATATGCTCAGTAATCATATCTCTAACTTTAGAAGGTGAAGAAACGCCGAACAAACAATCGTGTGGATTGTGTCTGACACTCCTAGATGAATTACGTGATGCACCACCTAATCCAAAACTCATACCTTTAACTTCTGTGCCTGTTCCACCAACAACCATTGATTCGTCAGTACCTGTGCCTAAACCTGAACCGGTTAAAGGTAAAACGGTGCCATACCCAAAAATTGTTCCAAAAATGCCTTGCTCCATTTTTATATCTTCTATATGATTATAACGCACCTGACGCTCACTACGATTCATTAAAAAACTACTCTGAAGAACTATTCTATTGTCTGTCAAGTAATAAGTAAATGATCTTCTGTAAAAATCCACTGAAAATAGACCTACTAAACCAACTACTGCAGTTAATCCAGGAATAAACCAGCGACCAAAACCCATTGTATCGGTCATATCACTATAACCATGATAGGCCATTACAACTATACCGAAAAGTGCAACCCCTGAGTATAAACGGAAAATGCCTTGACCTCCCGAATCCAGAAAAAAATAGCGCGCTATAAATCCTACTAAGAAGAGACCGAAAGACCAAATAATCGCACCTGCCAAAACTTCACTATCTTGCACTAATGCCTCTATATTGTCGTAAAATGGAAAATCTGAAAATTTATCTGAATTAAAAAAATCATAAATTACGTACGACCAAATTAATAAGAAGAAAAATGTTAAATAAAGGTGAAAAAACGAAAACATGTGAGGCTTAAGTTGCATTTTTAGTTCTTCGCCTCTGAGTAAAGTAATGCCTGACATAATCTACACAAGTCAGGGGTAGTTAAAATATTTTTATATCATGCGAATCATATTTATTTACGCCTTTATTTGGATAAATATAAGATGCCGAAGATAAGAAAAATAATCAAGAAAAAAAAGAAAAATGAGGCTAAAGAAGCTTTAGCAAAAGCAAGCGGCGGGGAAGAATTAGAGTTTGCCGCAAAAATATTGGGCGAGCTTAGAGAAAGAAACAAAAGAAAAAGAATTATAGAGAATAAAAGTTAATTTGGTTCTTCGGCAAGTATTACTAGATAAAGTCCTGAAATTACAATTAAACCACCTAGAATTACACCAAAACTTGGTACCTCATGAAAAAATAACCAAGCAAGTAAGCCTGAACCTACTGGCTCGGCCAAAAGCGATATTGAAACTATGTAGGCAGGTAAGTAACCAATTGCCCAATTTTGCATAGTATGGCCTAATAAAGTTGGAATCAAAGCCATTAGCAAAAATAATTGTAGTTCATAAATAGGCAAATTTTCGTAGTTCAAATCCTGAACTAAGACAATTATAAACATTGAAATAAAACTAAATAAATATACAACAAAAGCGTATGTTGGTAAACTAATAATTTTTCGCAACTTCCTACCGCTTAGATAATATAAGCCTGCAAGAATTCCTGATATAAAAGCAAATATATTGCCCATAAAATTACCTGGATTATCAATTAAATCTCCCCCAAACAAAATAAATATACCACAAAGAGCCACCAAGGTCCCGAAAATCGCTTTTCTAGTTAGAGTCTCTCCAAAAAAAATCCAACCTAGTACAGCTACATAAACGACATGACAAGTTGCTAGAAGAACTGAAGCTGCCACTGATGTTTCTTTAACTGAAGTAATAAAAAAACTGAAGTGAGCGCCTAGCAATATTCCTGTAAATATCATTTCAAAGATAATTGAGTATGATTGTGAACGAATCTCAGCAGCCTTATCCTTCAAAATTAACGGCAAAAAAATCAGTGTTGCAAACGCTTGGCGGTAAGCGCCTATTACAAGCGGTTCACTATCACTATATCTAATTAATATTGCTGAAGTAGATATAGCAAACATCCCAATTAAGAGTGCCAAATAAGGTAGCTGAAGACTCTTTTTAATCTCTACACTGAATACTGACACATATGACTATGAATCAAGGTCTTAATCATTCTATCGCATTAAATCAATTGGCTTTGTAAGATGCCGTCGAGAGGATGCTGGAGGCTCAAACCAGTTTAAATCTAAATTAGGTGACTTAGGAATCAGGACAGGACGATCATATTTTTTTCCGCAACTTTTACATCTGTATTTGGAATTTTTACCAGAAGAATGTGTACGCTTACCACAAACACAAACTGGGTTTGGAGGCTTAGAGTAACGAGGTACTAAATTTATAATTTTTAATTTTTCAATATTAACTGTACTTTCGCTAACACTTCCACATACTGTTATTTCATCACCCACTTCTAATTTATCTACAACTGCTCTCAGGCTTTTAGAGGGTTCAAAAACTGCGCATTTCACTTCATTTTCTTCTGAATCTTTTACTCTGAAAAAACGATGACCGCCTTTTATGATTTCAGCTTTAGAAGAAACACAGACATCTACCCACACTGAAGTAAAAGCCGTAAGCTCTAATATATCTGAAATACAAAAATGATCGTCTGTAGCTTGGTTTGTTTGATACAATAACCATCTTGATGGTTTTTCAGGGCCTAGCTTATGAAAATTATCGATAAGTATCTTATCATTCGTCCCCCTAAAACCCCATAGAACAGGACAAGGTGAATTTGGAACCATCGCTACTTTACCGTCATGATCATTACATGAAAACACCTCCTTAAGTTCAGAAACTTTAGAAACGGACTCAGATGAAATATCTCGCAAAGTCCCCCATATTGATTTATCTCTGTACGCTATTAATTCCCAAGTAAAATTTAATTCTCCTACTTTACTATGGTATCCTGACCAAGCCAATGCACATGCAGCGCCTATTAATCCTCTGGAACCTCTCATTCCAAAAGTTACACAGTTAGAAAGAATAGGGTCTAAATCTCCCTGAACAACTATACTCCGTACGCCTTGCCAATAGAGGCCTTCTGGCAAGTAAGTATCTGATATTACAATACCAGGTTGTGAATCCTGCTTAGAGTTGGCTTTAACAATCTTAACTACTCTTTCAAGAATATCTTTTTTATCAAATTTCCTATCTTTATAGTTCGGGTAGATGCTAATTTCTGAATTTTCTAAACTACCTATCTTTTTTTTGGAGCCAATGCCTTCACCAAACACAAGTGCAAGAGCTCCATTACCTCTTGTTTTCCAAGGTACATTTGGATTCAATCGTACTAGTCTGGGCGGTGCTATTAAGTCTAAATCTGATAATTCAGATATAATCTCGGTAATCAACCAAGTAGTACAACCTCCATCTAGTGAGTCTGTATCATCAATTCCTATATGCAACATAACTACCTATTCAAAGATGAAAACCTCACTAGCCCATGAAGGTTGTGTGCTATTGCTAGATAAATAGGCTAAATATATCTCCAAGTTAGAAGAAGTACCTGCCGGAATGTAAGGATAATCTCCAGATAGGCTGTAGAGCATAATTGTAAGCTGATCTCTTTTAATTAGATGATGCAACAAATCGACTATGTCTATACTGAAATCACTGTGTGATGCTTCAATTTTATCTGACCAATCAATTCCAATGACTATATCATCAGCAAAGTTTAAGGCATCATCTAACTCATTAAAACCCTGTAAATTTCTTAAAGGTAAAACTACTTTACCTCTATCAGCTAAAATCAAATCTATAATGTCTTCTCCCCAAATAAGGCCTGAGTCCACAAAAATCTCATTTTCAGGATTTGAGGGAAGTGTGTAAATTGATGGTCTATTCTTTATTATTCCGCCCATATCCCAAAATAGCTGTTTTTTGGCAGATTCAGTAAAGACAAATTTAGTATTTTTATCTTCAAAACTAAACTTTCCTTCACTCCAAATTGGCTTGACTTTTTTACCATTAAAGTAAGCCTCAGCTAGTTTGACCATACGTAATTAATAAACCTATAGATTTAGACTTTACTAAAGGTCCAATATTACTCTTAGGTGCGCAGGAGGGCCTTCTTTTACTACCAATTGATGATAGGATATAGCCTTAATTTCAACACCATAACCATGCTTGTCCTGATTGTAGGATTCACCAACTAACTTTCCAGCTAATTGGAAACTATTTTTTTTAGAAACTTCTAATTTTGCTGAACCAGCTATAAAATCGTCAGTATCGAACAATACAATTAAATAAGACAAAAAATCAACTAAAAGAGAATCAAGGTTGTCGGACTCCAAAAAAACTTCTTTAGAGGTTAAAACTTCAGGTAGACTACCGCCCGTAATTATTTCAGAGAAACTAAGTGATACTTCTTGAAAAGCCTCTGAAAGAGTCGGAGATTCAATCTCAATTCCGATGTCTGCAGTGTGTTCAAAGTTTTTTCTCAATGCCTTCCAAAAGAGCTTGCTAATAAAGTGGTAGCGGGGGATGGATTTGAACCATCGATCTCCGGGTTATGAGCCCGACGGGATTTCCTAGCTACCCCACCCCGCTACGTAATACTAGAATATATCAGGCTCCGGATTAACCTCTAAAATGGGCTTGATATAAAATCTTGTTAATTCCAAAAAAGCTATTTTTTACGTCCGTAAATAATTGAAATAAATGATAAAACACCAAGTGTTAATGGAAAAGTAGGACCAAAAAGTAACGCATCATCTGTGCTTTCACTATTTGATGATGATGTGCTCTTCTCACTTATTGTAAGTGGTAAGGTTAAAGTGTTATCTGCTCTTTTACTATTTGATTCATCGGTTTGCTGTTTGAAATCAACATATACTTTAAGTGTTTTCAAACCCTCTGAGGGAGTTTCCCAGTTTAGAATAACTGGTGCCGTACCAAATCCACCGATCCCTTGTTCAACAATAAACTCATCTACAATTCTAGAGCCCTCGTAAAGCGTTACTCCGAAACTACCTGTACTTTTTCCTCCGTTATTGTTGACTGTCAATTGAATTACTATTGGCATGCCTTCTTGAAGGTCTAATGGTTGCAAAATTGCAATAGGCTTATTATTTATTAATACTTCATCTATACTAACTGATAAATCTGATATTTTCTCTACAGGAACATCCACTATAATTTTTGAATTGACTGTTGCTGAACCATCGCCCGGAGAAATTGAATCTGCAGTCATTAAAAATGTGACTTCTTCACCTAAGCTATCTTCGAAGTTAACTGGCCTAACAACAATGTCTACTGCAACAGATTGAGATTTATCGATTGTAACTGCTGAAATATCATTACCCTGCACCTCTGCACGAATTGTCCAATCACTCCGCGAAGTGGTTACTCCCAAATCAAATGTATCCTTATCGCTGCCTGTATTCCTTAGATTAATTTTAAATTTATAATATCCATCAATGTCCAATTCTTCGGGATCAATGTTAATTCTATCCGGAACTGAGAGGAAGGCTACGCCGTATGTTCTTACAGTAGTAACTAGACTAACATCTTCAAAAATATTATCATTACTTGAAGAAGTTACTGTAATTGTCACCCTCTCTGATGAACCTCCCCTGGCTGAGACTGGAGCTTCTACTCTAATTAGAACATAAGATGATTGATCCATTTGAAGGTCTACCGATGAACCTGACTGAAGACTAACTTCCCAGCCTGAAGGAATGTCCGAATCATTAATTGTTATCATAAATATATCTCGGGTATTTCCTGTGTTCATTATCTTAAATGAATAATCTGTCTTTCCACCTTTTGGTAATTGCCCATTAGCACTATTACCTTCCTCAAATTCAACCTCTAAACCATATTGATCTACCTCCAAATAATAAGTCATAGATGATGTCCAAGTGTTACCAAAATTATCCTTTAATGAAAATTTAATTACATAATTGCCAGAGGTAATATCATTATCCTCTTGATACCACCATTTTCCCTGAATGTATTTAGCATAAGTGTGTTTATCCTTCAATTGTATTGTATCCTTAAATTTTCCTCCTCCACTAATGCCATCAATCATAATTTCTGCAGATGAAATATCAAAATTGTCTGCACCTAACGCATTAGTTACATTAACTTTGATAAATAATGAATCTTCATCTATGGATTCAACTCTGTCATTATCAAAGTAGTAATCATCATCTTCAATGTTAATATGTTTAAAATCTAACATAAAAGATGAAAGAAAATCAGAGTGGGCTGCTTTGACCCATACAGTTCTATTGTCAGTATCTGGAGCCCAGGTAACGCTTGTTTCCAATTTAATTCCTAAAGTAGTGTAAGCTGGAACTCCATCAGGAAATAAACTTTTATCAAGATCTGAGCCTTCTAATTCAATAGTATAATTCTCTGATAAAAACGAGCCAAAACCTGAGGACTTACTCACCTCATCAACTGATAAATTATTGAAACCATCTTGACTACGGATATATATGGTTGTCCTAAAACTAATTTCTTGAACATTTGTTGATTCTACCCATATAATGTAGCTATAAGACTCGCCTACTTCCAAAGGGCCTCCCATATTCATTTCCCAAGAAGCTAAAGGTAAGAAATTATTAGCTTGGTCGGGGTCGTCTCGACATTTCCAATATTTGGGTCTATCTCCTGAAGGTTCATCTATTGATAAATCATAAATATCGCCAATCCCAGATCTATCCAAAAAAAACTCGGTATTAGAATACTCTTCAGCGTCCGTTGGGGCTGACAATAATAATATTGAAAAACCCAGCAAAATTAAGGAATAGCCAAGACCTCGCATAATAGGTAATTGAAATAATGACAGTATTAAAGTTTCGTTAGAAAAAAATACTAGTCAAAAAGGTTTATTCCCCCTCCATTAGATACTACTTCTGAATTCTCAGATATTAATTTTCCTCGTCTAAATACTTTATGGGGAAATATAGCTTCCCGCCCTTCAAACGGCGTCCAATTCGCTCTTGAATGAAGATTATCAACCTTAATTTTCTCTGAATTATTTAAATCTACAAACATAAAATCTGCTGGTTGGCCTTCTTCTATACGTCCTCTATTAAGTCCAAGACGATCTGCTGGGGCTTCAGCCATACTATTTACTAATCTACTCAAATCTAAACGCTTTTCAACAACTTCTTGTAACATTAAAGGCACCATAGTTTCTACTCCTGGCATTCCAGAAGGCGGAGTATCTGATTTCTTTTCTTCAATTGTATGTGGCGCATGATCACTTGCTAAGATAGGTATTTTGCCATTCCTGTAAGCGTCATAAAGAATAGTATTGTCAGAAACTTTACGCAAAGGAGGATCTACCTTACAATCTAACGAACTACAATTATCTAAATTTAGTAATAAATGATGCGGGCAAACTTCTGTTGAAGATAGAAGTGGAAGATTTTTCAACCCATTGGCGGTCGAAAGATGTGCAACATGCAAATATTCAGATGAAGGCATTGATGCAAGACATTTTTCTTCAGCAACCAAACGGTTTTCAGTATGATCTGATAACTTTTCAAGTGGATTATTGTACATATAATCTGGATGCTCACAGTGCACTACCATTGGCTTTTTTGTTTTGTCTAAAACCTCTTTAGCCAATCTAAAATAATCATCTGAAGAGATGCCATAGGGATATAACTTCCAAAAGGCTGCTGGAACTGTACTAAACCAGTCTTGCTCAGTTAAATTTTCTTCAACATTAATTCCTATTCCAAAATCTACGATTGATTTACTTTTAGCAATTTGTTCTTTGTCCCTAAATGATGAAATATCAGAGGTAAATGGATTAGTATTTGGCATATCTACAACTGCGGTAACTCCACCGCAAGCCGCAGATTCAGAACCCGTTTTCCAGTCTTCCTTATGTGGATAGCCTGGATCTCTAAAATGAACATGCATATCAAGGGCTGCAGGTAAAATTAGACCCCGAGCTTTCTCTTCTTTTGGTTCAAAACTTGTCTTTTTAACTGAAGAAATGTAACCATTTTCTACTTCAATAGAAACATCTACTAGCCCCTGTTTAGATATCCATGCTTTACCTTCGAAAACTGACATTATTACTTATCTCTATTATACAAATAAAAGGTTGAACTATAAACATCTTCTGTTCGGCTTTTAACGCTTAATACAAAGCTTGAGTCATCAAATGTCGAATTTTCTAAAGTTGTAATTGTTAATGTTAAATTAGCTGAATCTCCAGATGATAGATTCAAAAGCGTAGAATTAGTTTCTGAGTCGTAGAAAACATATTGGCTAAAATTATCTGATGTTTCATTTATACTTTGAGGTTCGGAAGAGAGGTTAATGAAATCTACCACAATGGAAATCGTAACATTATCTATGCTATTATCAAAATTTAGCGAAAGATTTTCCCATCCGTCTTCTTGACCATTATTCAATATTCTTATTGACGTTACATTAGTTTCACCCGGATATTGATAAAAATTATCTTCATCTGAATCAATGTCTAAAGAGAATGGCGAATCTACCGTAAAAATTGGTGAAGGTGTAAAAGTTGTAAACAAGATTAAACCAGTAATCAATCCTACAAATATTCTAGGAGAACCTAATGAGGATAGCTCCTCTGAAGGTGGTGGGTGGTAAGTTCCTAAGAAATAAATCAAAAGTGCATAAATCGCCCATCCCATGTAAGGAGGTCCAAATCCGGGAATACCGTAAAAAGTCATGAAGACAAGTGAAATTATTACAACGAAAGATAAAAGATTTGCTTTTGGACCAAGCAGTGAACGTGCAATATGGCCTCCATCAAGCTGCCCAGCTGGCATTAAATTCAGGGCAGTAACAAAGAATCCGGTCCATCCAGCAAGAACAACTGGATGAGATAAATAGTCTCCAGATGAGGGATTTAAATTTTCAGAAATGGAAAAAAGTAATTCAAAGAAAAAAGATGAACCTAAAAACAACGAATCTCCTGAATCTACTGGAACCGGTCTCGCGTAAAATTCAGTTAGCCAAAAACCAAGAAGAGTTACTGGTATAGCTACCAAAAGACCTGCTATTGGCCCACTTGCACCAACATCCAGAAGAGCTTTTCGATTTGGTATTGGCTCTCTAATTGAAATAAAAGCACCCATTGTTCCAAATGGAAATATCATTGGAGGCATGGGTAGGAAGAACGGCAAGGAAGCATCAAGATTATGCTTTTTGGCATAATAATAGTGACCCATCTCGTGAGCGCCAAGAATTAACATTAAAGGTAAGGAAAAAGTGAGAAATCCCATAAAGAATATTTGTGGACTTATAAGGATTCTAAGCCACCACCAGTTCATCTCAATTATTGAGGAATCATCGTACGAGGCCCACCACATTGCGCCGGCCCAAGTAGTAGTAAAGAAAGTGGCTAAAAGTAAGTATAAATTAATTCTACTTTGATAATAATCAAACGAAGGCTGGGGAAGAATAACTAATATTAATTCATTACCAGTTCGCCTCAACATCGGAAATAGGCGACCTGCGCCAAAAGTAGTAGCAACCTTAAGAGACAAACGTAATTCCTCGAATTTCTTTTCTAAATTTTCAGGTTCCTTGACGAAAAATAAATGGGCATTTCCATCCCATTTACTATCTTCTACCTTCCAATTTAATCCTTCAATGAATTTCTGTATTGATTTAGACATTTAAATTCCCAATTCCCTTTTCGCAACTTCTGAAGCTTGTGTAGACATTTTAGGTGGAGCATATATTCTGCACCTCCAGTGATCAAACTGTGCTTCATACAAACTTTTTGTGATGGTTGACATGTTACTTGCATAATCTAGCGTCCCGTCTTCTTTAAGAATTTTGACTTTCATTGCTGGCACTACCTTGAAAGGTGGCAAATCCATAAAAATTTCTGAAGGTTCAATATCAAGTTTTTCTGCAATTGATGATTCTAGAGTTTCAACGTCTGATTTAGATATCCCCCTTTCTTCGGTTTCATCTTTAGTAAGGCTAACTACTCTCTTTGTTATGCTCCTATTCTCAAAATCGTTGACTAATTTTTTCGAAAGATTACCTGCTGAATCTAATTCAGATAAAAATTTATGGTCTGTGAATGAAACAAAGGATTCATATGAAAAACGGTCATTAACTATTGCTGCCGTAGTCGCTCTCGCCAACATTAATTCAGCTCCTCTTGAGAATGGATGAAAATATACTGTTGGAAACATAATTGAACGTGAAGTCAAAAATGTTTCAACTACAGGTAAACCACTTTCTCCAATTACTAACTCATTATCTAAAATAGACATCTTCGTGACTAATCTTCCGGTATCTACTCCTGTTTTAACGCCAGTGTAATGAGAATCTCTCATAAGATAGTCAAGACGATCTCCGTCTATGTCTCCTGATATTAATGACCCATACTTGTGATCTCCTTTAATTAGACTACAAATCTCTTTAGCATTTATTCCTTCATCATGGAATATATCTGATATTTTACTCCCTCTAATAATATCTTGAGTTACTTCAACGTGATCCTTTCCAAATGGCAACTCATCTGCTAGATGTGAATATGGTGAATGTCCTAAATCGTGTAGTAAGCCCGCAATAGAAACTAGATGAACTTCATCTTTAGAAACTCCAGATTGACTTGCCATTTGCTTAGCTAAATGGCTGACACCTATACTATGCTCCAATCTAGTGTGATTAGCACCAGGGTAAACTAAGTTTGCTGAACCTAATTGCTTTATCCATCGTAATCTCTGATAGGGTTGTGTATCAACTAGAGAGGACTCTAAATCATCTAAATCAATGTAATCGTGAATAGAATCTCTTACCCTTCGCATCAATTGTCTTCATACGAGGTTCATAAAATAGGTTATCTATCTTTTGTGTTCCACCTTCTTTCAAAAAGGGGAATTTAAAGGGAACGGCCCAAAGCTTATATTGGCAAAATTCTCTATACGTATGAATATGAATATTTCCGAAAAAGTCAAAGAAGTTGATGTTGAAGAATTGACTGAATGTCCTGAATGTGACTCGGAACATATCGTACGTGATTACAAGCGCGGAGAAGTAACCTGTAGGAACTGTGGGCTTGTTGTTGATGACCAAGTAATTGATCAAGGGCCAGAATGGAGAGCTTTTGATTCTGAGCAGAATGAAAGAAGGGCACGAGGTGGGGCTCCAATGTCTGTAATGGTTCATGATAAAGGTCTTTCAACAGATATAGGATGGGGTGGACGTGATATTAACGGAAATAACGTTCCCACAAAGAACAGAGCTCAAGTTTACAGAATGCGTAAATGGCAAAATCGAACAAGAGCCTCAAATTCGGCAGATAGAAATCTGGCACAGGCACTTAACGAACTCAACAGATTAGCTTCAAAAATTGGATTACACCGACAAGTTAGGGAAGAAGCTGCTATGCTGTACCGAAGAGCCGTGCAGGATAATCTTGTTAGGGGAAGATCCGTTGAAGGAGTCGCTGCTGCAGCCCTTTATGGTGCATGCAGAAGATGTGAAGTTCCAAGAACCTTAACTGAAATTACTGAAGCTTCAAGAGCATCCAAAAAAGAAGTAGGAAGAACTTACAGATATATTTCCAGAGAATTAAAATTGAATCTTCAACCGGCATCTCCGTCAGTTTACATTATTCGTTTCTGTAGAGAATTAGAATTGCCTGGTGACGTTGAAAATACTGCAATAAATATATTAAATCAAGCGATATCTGCCGAATTAACCTCTGGCAGAGGGCCTACCGGTGTTGCCGCAGCTGCAATATACATTGCTTCGGTTGTACATGACATGAGAAAAACGCAAAAAACTATTGCTGATACAGTGGGCGTTACCGAAGTAACAATAAGAAACCGTTACAAGGAATTAGCTAAAAATTTAGATATTGTAGTCTACTTGTGAGGTTATTTTGAAGTACAATAAACGTGATAGTAACGTTTACCAAATTCGATTAGAAAATGAAGATGATTTATACCATTTAAATTTGCTATTGAGCGAAGGTGATCAAGTTAGGGCCTTGACCGAAAGACGCGAATCATCACAGTCTGACAGATTGAAGAAAGAAAGAGGCAAAAAACAAAAAATGAAACTTACCATTGATGTTAAGAACCTCGAATATCAATCTTTCGGACAACGTTTTCGATGCCATGGTCTGATTTCTCTCGGTGAAAATAATCAAGGACTTCATCACACTTTAATTCTAGAACCTGGAGATTCATTTGACGTTAGGAAAGAAGTTTGGCTTAATCACCATAGAAAAAGACTACAGAAGGCTGCAGAACCAATCGTAACCGCAACCGCAATAGCTGTTGAAAGTGATTCAATTGTTATTGCTGAATTAAGAACATATGGAATTCGAGAGTTGAAAACACTTAACAGAGAAGGCAGTGGAAAATCAACTGGAGGTGAGGAACTGAATGATTTCTACAAGAGAGCTGTCAGACAAATAGTCAAAGTTCACATAAAAGATTCTATAATTGTCATAATAGGTCCTGGATTCTTAAAAGAAGATTTTGCAGAAGTTGGTAAGTCTAGAGCGCGTGAAATTTTCAAAGGCTGTGTTATTGAGAACTCCGGTCAAGGAGGTATGGCTGGGATTCATGAAGCAATAGGTAGAGGTGACTTACCAAATGCGGTGGCTCAGATAAAAATACAAGAAGAAATGGCTGCTGTTGAGAAACTTAAGGAAGCTATAGCAAAAGATATGGGAACTTACGGAAAAAATGAAGTTAGAAGGGCTGTTGAAAGTGGAGCGGCTGAAAGTATTTTACTAATTTCTGAAAAAACAAAAGAAAAGGAAGGATTAGAATTATTAGAATTAGCACAAAAAAATAGAACTGAAGTAATTGAGATTTCACCTCATCACCACGGTGGTGAAATGCTACTTGGATTAGGTGGAACTGCCGTGATTCTAAGATATAAAATAACATAAATTCTTTTAGAGGGGAGGGTGTAACCACCGTATGATGCCAGGCATGGGGCGTATGAACCCCCGCATGATGAAAAAATTGCAGAAACAATTACAAAGTGCTACAGAGGAACTTGATGCTACTGAGGTAATTATACGGACAAAAGATAAAGAATTGTACTTTAGCAACCCTTCTGTAAGTGCAATGGATATGATGGGACAAAAGTCTTATCAGATTGTAGGTGAGCCTGAAGAACGCGCTCTAGGCAGTAGTGAGGAAACTACAAATATCCCCCAAGAAGACATAGATTTAGTGGCTGCACAGGCCGGCGTTTCTGCTGAAAAAGCAAAAAAGGCTTTGGAAGAATGTAATGGCGAGCCTGCTGAAGCTATTATCAAACTGATGAGTGAATAAAAATGGATTTTGCAGAAACCGAAGACCAAAAAATGATTCGCGGAATGGTACGTGAATTTGCTGAAAATGTTGCTGGACCTACTTGTAACAAGAGAGATAAAGAACAAATTGCACCTATTAAAGAATTTAAGAAATTCGCAGAACTAGGATTTGCAGGTATGACCATTCCTGAGAATTATGGTGGTCAAAAATTAGATGATATCTCAGAAGCAATTGTTGTAGAAGAATTGTCAAGAGTTGATCCTTCTTTAGGAGTCATGATAGCTGTCCATGTTGGACTTTGTTCAATGACAATAGCATTAAGCGGAAATGAAGAGCAAAAACAAAAATATTTACCAAAATTAGCCTCTGGAGAATTTTTAGGTGCATATTCTTTGAGCGAAGCTGGTTCAGGCACTGATGCTGCTGCAATGGTAGCTAGAGCTACAGATGATGGTGAACACTATACCTTGAATGGTGAAAAAATGTGGGTTACAAACGGAACTACTGCAGATCTCTTCGTTCTATTTGCTAAAGTAACCGATCACCCTGATTACGGAAAAAAGAGT
>MIZB01000240.1_pt1 | contig 23874 bp, 21 predicted proteins | sample 888171 | NCBI WGS metagenome assembly MIZB01 (sample SAMN05440186, study PRJNA335308) | marine metagenome | isolation source: marine water
CTGGCGCCAGGGGAGAGATTTGAACTCCCGAGGGATTGCTCCCAGTGGCTTTCGAGGCCACCGCAATACCGGGCTATGCGACCCTGGCTACAAATCTGTCCAGATATGTTAGGTCTTAATGTTCACGGTAACTATTTTTCCTACACTCTTCAATGAAGATTTATGCAATGGCAAGTTACAATCGATGATGATGTGCAGAAAATAGATTTGCCAGAAGGAGCTACAGCCTTAGATCTAGTTAATCGATTAAAGTTACACCCAGATGGCTTATTGGTAGTTACAGATGAAGAGAAAATGAAGCCAATTCCTTTAATTTCTAAGTTACCAAATACTCCGATTCGTATAATTTTAGTTGCATCAGGTGGCTAACTAAACATATTATTTTATTAGTCGGGATTAACCTGCTAGAGCTCAAACGATTTAAAATGGCAAGAAAAAAAACTAAAAAGGAAGAAGCAAAAGAAGAAATTCCTATAGAAAAGCCAAAAACTCGTGCGAAAGCAAAGACTTCCAAAGCCAAAGCTTCCAAACCAAAGACACCTTCCAAAAAGAAAGGTAAATTGACGGTATCTCAGAGGGAAAGAGATGAAATCGATGCAGTTGTTGATGCAATATGGGCCTTTGTTAGCAAAGTCAAAGACGCTCCAAGACACTTGATGGTTATCGGTCTTTTCATTACTTTAATCGGAGCTAGTTTCTCAGGGTGGGCACAAGAATTGGCAGGCCAAGAGAAAGCAGGATATTGGTATGCTTTCACTGAAAGCGATGACGAACTAAATCGAGATTTAGATGGAATGTATCCAAATTATTCTCCCGATGATTCTATTAAAATCGAAGGAGTTATTTCAGAAATTGAATATTTTGGGATTTTAGATGACTGTAGTGAAACGGTTTCATATAATAGAGAGTTATGTGAAAAATATCCTGTCATTCATAGTGATTTAGGGGCGATTGAAACAAAAACATATAAAACCTTAGAAGAACAAAATATAGACTATCTATTTCCTTCTCACATTAGTAGTGAATTCAACGAGAGTGAGCTCGGAATAAATTTTGCAAGTGATGAAAGATACACTCAAATCAATGGAGATACAGGACTTTATTTCGGCGATGATAATGTATCTGCAGCAGTTTTTACAGACGTTGTTTTTGAAAATATTCTCTTCCACAATGTAGATTTCACAGATACTTTCTTTGTCGATTGTACTTTTGAAAGAGTTTCATTTTACAATGTTACTTTTACGAAATCGGTTTTTTCAAATAGTTCATTTGATGTTGTCCTGTTCAATAATGTTTCTGTAGACTCAAGTAGATTTGAAGATAGCCAATTGGATAGATTTTTAGTAAGAGAATCTGAATTTAATAATACTAATTTTGATAAAACAAATATTCGAGCTTCTAAATGGTCATATTCTTCATTAGAGAATGGAATTTTTCAAAGAAGTTCCATGGATATTGTTATTTTCCGTTCTTTAAATATTAATGATTTTATTATGGTTTTATCGAGCATAAAAAATAATATCGATGCTCCAGAGACTGCAAATTTTAATTTTACAATGATTAAGATTGACGATATTGAAATCCGTGTTCCGGGCGATGTTGTCAGTCAATATCCAGTAGGGGCCCAACTTCATTTTGGTGAGATCTTTTGTTTTAAATGCGATGAGGCCGAAATCAAATTGGGCGGTGAAGCTGCAGGAGTCGCAGGTACTCAAGGAGGTTGGCTTGAGGGAGATATTACTGGTGAAGGGTTTAGACTTTCTCAATCTACCAACTTTTCTCTAAATCTAAATCATGAATATATTACGATTGATAATGTAGATATCAAAACTACAATTTGGTGGAATATTTTGTTTAATGCGATTGCATTTTTAGGTTTTGGTGTTCTTGTTTATGCTATTGGAGGAAAGACCACAATTATGGGACTTTTCAAATTCTTCTCTCCGTTTCTCATGACTGCTGGATTCTTCTCAGTCATGTACGTCACCATGTCGCAAAAGGATTTTTTAAATCTAAGTCGATTAATGGTAGTTTATTTTGTTCCTCCTTTTGGTAAAGGAACAGTAATACCAGGAGGTATTGCATTAGGTCTAAATCCTTGGTCTCTTGCAGTTGCTACAGCGTTTGTTGACATCGCAGTTGGTGTATTCTTAACTTGGAATTTCGATTTAGCAAAGAAGATTCCATTCATTGGAAGTGGAATTACTAGAATTCAGAATAAAGGGAAAGCAATGCTAACTTCACTTCCTTGGTTAGAGAGAGCTTCCGTTACAGGAATTATTGTGTTTGTGATGTTCCCTTTCCAAGGATCTGGAGCAGTAGGTGGTACTATTCTGGGAAGGGCTATTGGTATTTCTCCAAATAAAAATTTGGCAGCAGTCTCAGTAGGGGCCATTAGCGGGTCGTTCTTGCTCTCAGCCTCCATAGTATATGGATTAGGCGTTTTAGCCGTCTTAGCACCTATACAAGTCGCAGTAGCGGTATTATTCGCTGGACTATTGATTGCGATATACTTTACATATCAACATTGGGATGATATTAATCTTGAAGATATGACGCAATCTTTGGGTTTGCATAAAGAAGGATTGATTGGAGCTCCATTGAATGCAGCAGGAGGAATGGTAGGTTCTGCAGGAGGTACAGTTCTAAAAGTAGCTGGAGACACAGGCAAGAGTGTCGTAAATGTGGCAGGAGATACAGGGAAGATGATCACAAAAACAACCGGCGACTTGATGGGTTCTTTTGTAGGTACTTTTACGGATGAGCAATATGACTTTGCAGACGAAAATACTCCAATGGAGTTAGAATCAGGAGTATTAGTTGCAATGCCTGAAAATGGAGCTAAAAGAAGAGTAATAGTAACAGGCGGAGCTGGCTTCATTGGCTCTCATTTAGTAGACAGGCTTGTCAAACGTGACGAACATGTTGTTGTCTTGGATAATTTTTCATCAGGAGAACTAGAATTTTTGTACGAATCCATTGAGCAAATCACATTAATCGATGTAGATTTATTGAAAGATGATTTTGACGAGCATCTAAAAGGTGCAAAGATTGTGTATCATTTAGCAGCCAATCCTGAAGTTCAGTTAGGAATTACAAAACCTGAGGTAATGCAAGAGCAAAACGTTGATGTTACAGAAAGAGTTCTTGAAGCAATGAAGCGAACAGGATGTGACAGAATTGTCTTTACTTCAACATCGACAGTCTATGGAGATGCTGAAAAAATACCAACTCCCGAGAGCGCACCTCTCGAACCAATTTCGGCTTACGGCTCTAGTAAATTAGATGCTGAAAAGATAATAGAAAAGTATTGTAAAGAAGAAGGATTTAGAGGCGTTTCATATCGATTTGCAAATTGTGTAGGGCCAAGAAGTAATCATGGCGTAACCTATGACTTTGTTCACAAGTTGAAAGATCAGCCCGAAGTATTGGAAATTCTAGGAGACGGGACACAACACAAATCCTATTTCCATGTTGAAGATTGTATTTCCGCAGTCTTGGCAAAGAATCCAGGTGAATTGTGCGAGAAAGGAGATTTCGTTGCTTTGAATGTAGGATCAAAAGATGCGATTGATGTTGTAACTTTAGCAGATGAAGTTTGTAAAGCTATGAAACTGAAAGATGTGGGGTATAAATTTACTGGAGGCGTTGACGGAGGTAGGGGATGGAAAGGCGATGTAAAGAAAATGAGATTAGATATTAAAGCCATGAAATCTCATGGCTGGAGTCCAAATTATACTAGTAGAAAAGCAATCCTTGAAACGGCTAAGTGGCTTGACGATAATTATTAAGTTCGACTGTTCAAGGCCAGAGTAGCTCCTGTAGTGTAGTCCGGCCCATCATTTCGGCTTCTCGAGCCGAGCACCCGGGTTCAAATCCCGGCGGGAGCACCAAATTAATTTATTTCAAATATCTGCTTACTAAGGCTATAACTAACAAAGTAGGCACTATTGCTAGACTATTCATTGAGCTAGTAGTTCCCATGGATTTACTACTCTCTGCGGGTTCAGGAGTTTCAGTAGCGTTTGTCTCTTCATCATCTGATGGATTGACAATAACTGTTCCTATCATATTCAATGTTTCGTGAGGTTCACAAATGAAATCATAAGTGCCATTAGTTCCTTTATCAAATGTAAAAGCATAATCAACTTCAGTTTGAGGACTTCCACTATTAAAGATGCCACTTGATGCAATCGCATTGTGTTCCAAAAACTCTCCACTCCAGAAAAAACGAACGGTTTGTCCCTCACTGATAACTACTTCAGAAGGTGAAAATCTAAGATTAGTACTGTCTACAGTAATTATGACGGTGTCATCTTGAGTTTCCGATACTACTGCAGTCGAAGAGGCTTGCAAACTCAAAAAACTAATGCCTAACATAAAGGCCACAAGTATTTTGGTGTTTAATGACTTAATCATAACACGTCGTGTGCTAAACAGCATATAAAGCATAACTTCTAGTGCCTAGTTCTAGTGCCCACAAAACATTTTTAATTATTTTTTTATACTTTAATAGATAAGCTTCCCTAATAATTAGATACTGATGGGCGATGAATTAGAAAAAAAAGATAATCAAAAACATCGCATTAGAGAACAATATAGAAAATGGAAAAAAGGTGACGATAAGAAAGAACATATCTCTACATATTATACAGGAATGGATCGCTTAACTAACTTTAAGCAAAATTATAGAACAAAAGCAGGAGACGTCCCAACGTCAAAAAGTGTTCAAAGAATTTACAATATAGTCGTACCATTCATATTTCTTGCAATCCTAGGAATAATACTTTATCTTTTCATAGGTTTAGCAATAAATGGACTCTACTATTCTATTTGGTGTGACACAGATAGTAACTACGATCTTGATACCATGTCAATGGAATCAGAGGAAGAAGTTGTCTATAACTGGGAAAAATGCATAGGCTTTCCGGTGTCCCCAGGAATCATAACGGTTGTTATTTTGGATAGCTTATTACTATTATTAATGAGTATAAATATGTTCAGAGAGCCTTGGAAGAGTCAGATTTTAGTTAAAACTAAAGAAGGAAATTATGACTTTCGTTTTAGAAAGGGTACAAAAATGTTAAACGTAATGGATTCTTACAAAAATAAAATACTTACAAGTACATTTCTCAAGGCTGATAAAAACGAAGACGGATTCATAGATTTCACAGAATTTTTGAGAATTGATGGTGAGGAACATCTAACAGATGAGGAAATTAAAGAATATGAAGAGGATTTTAAAAAAATAGATAAAGATGGCGATGGAAAATTAACTTTAGATGAGTTGAAAGAGAGTCAACCTTAGGTTATGGAGTACTCATAAAATCAACAAATTCATCTTCAGTTCTTTGTTTTAAAACATAGTTATTCATTCTTTCAAAACCCATAGTAGACATAGAACTATTCCCATAATCATGGCCTGGAAACATGTCAACATCGTCTGGAATTACAGATAATACCTTAAACAACGAATGATACATTTCTCTAGGATTACTTCCAGGCAAATCAGTTCTTCCGCATTCGCCTACAAATAAAACATCTCCAGTGAATATAACCTGTTTATTGACAAAAAAACAAATTTCGTCAGGGCAATGCCCTGGTGTAAATAATACGTTTACATTAATATTTCCAATTTTAAAATTATCACCGTGATCAACTTTTAAATCAGTATAAAACATCGCATTACGATGAGCTATGATTTTTGCTCCGGTCATTTTAACTGCTACTTCATTGCCTTCAATGTGGTCAAAGTGACCATGTGTGTTTAGAATCCATTCAATGTCTAACTCGAGTTCCTTTGCTCTTAAAATTAATTTTTCTGGTTCAAATGCAGGGTCAATCAAAGCCCCAACTTTAGTTTCTTCACATCCCAAAATATAACCAAAATTTGCCATATTCCCAATCGGAATTTGTTCAATAATCATTTAATCTACTTATACATCTTGAAATCTAGTAAAAAAGTTCTTTGGATACTTTCAGGTATTTTTGAATATATTGATTTAGGAATAGGAATCAGCATAGATGTTTCAGATTTATATTTGCTATATTCAGCATCATTTCCATATTTCAAATTTGCTGAAGCTTCCAATAAATTTATTCCACTCATAAATAAGAGAAGAATAATTATCCAAATTAAACCAATAATAGTCCATAGAACGACTCCATGACTATAACAATAAACATAAATCCCAGACCAAAGAAAAATATTACCAAAATAATTGGGATGTCGACTAATAGCCCATATCCCAGTTCTACACCATTTTTCACCATATAATTTATGCTTGAATTTAGTATAATCGGCCATTGATTCTATTACGAATCCAATCCCAAACATTATGATTCCAATGTATGATAAGTTTGTAAGTTCAAAATTACCAGTCATTCCATTAAAATATGTAACTGGAAGCGATAGTAAGAAAACCCAAAGTATTTGCATTATCCAAAAACCTAAGAAACTCCAAAATCTCTCTCTCATTTTGTCAAATCTGTGATCTTCACCCCAGATCAATATTCTGTAAAATAAATATCCACCAAGTCTAAATCCCCAAAGACAAACCATTAGGGTTGCCAATATTTTTGGCAAGGAAAAATCGTTTCCGAGCCATAGGGTAAAAGCTGCCAGAACGATAAAATTACTCGTTCCAGCAAAGTCAGTTACCTTGTCAATTTTCAGCGTGTACGCTATAGCAAAAAAGCATAGTTGCATACACACTGTAATTAACAGCGATATCAGAATTAAATTATTTTCGTATTCTATTAATTCAGTCATCTCGAGGTTTGGCCTCGTTCACCTTTAATTCACGGCCTTCAGCTTCGTAGCCATTTAATGCTTCGATTGCTGCTGCAGCCTCTTCAGAGTTTGACATTTCTACAAACCCAAATCCGCGACTTCTGCCGCTCATGCGATCTACTATAACCTTCGCATCTGTTACTTCGCCGTGCTCTGCAAAGAGCTCCTTCAATCCATCGTCTCTGTAAGACCATGGCAAATTTCCAACATAGATATTATTGCTCATTTCTCTTATCCTGCCCCGTCTCCAAGGCAGGGTTCCAAAAAACCCCCTACTTAAGGATTATCGCTCAAAAGTCGTTTCCGAGCTCTCTTCTGGTCTGTCCTGGGTCAATAAATGGAAGAACGAAGGCAATTAGAAGCTGACAAGTTCCCCCAATCATAATGGTAGTAGTGTAGTCAAAATTAGCTTCAAAGTACCCTGCCATCTTAAGACCAAACAACGCTCCAAAGTTCAACATTGCCATATACAACGTAAACTGAGTAGCTCCAACTTTAGGCCATGTTACATTCATAAACAGTGAAATCAGAGAGATGCCCATAGCAGCTCCAAAGAAAGGATAAATAACAATCAGCCACCACATTACTTTTCTATTTTCCCACAAAGGCTCAGCTAGAGCTATAGTAAAAATTGAAAGACCAGTTAGAACAGCAAATAAGCTGGCAATGCGACGTGCTCCAAACTTATCAGCAATGATTCCTCCTAATATGGTTCCAGCTATACCTGCAGTAACTGCCCAACCGCCAGTAACGGCCACATATTCAGTGTCAGTCCATCCCAGATTTTGTATAAATAATACATTTAATACAGGAATTAAGAATTCCCAGAAATAAGTAAGCATTGCAAGAATGATACCAACCAAAGGAGCTCTGAGCGAGAGAGCTTTGACAATATCACTTTTTACTGGAGCTAAGTCAAAAGCTTGTAGACCAAAAGTACTATTTCTCAATAAACCAAAGTATGCTATTCCTGCAATTACAGTAAGAACATGACACCATATTCCACCTGCAAAATCAGCAATGGTTAATAGTAAGAATAAATCTAAAGCAATTAGAAGCCCAATATCAACAGATAGTGATTTCGCATTATGATTGCCCATATCCCATTTTGCTGCTAAGAGGGGAGTAGCTTCATTATCTGCTTTTATGTTTTTAGGAATTTTTTCTTCATCACTTGGCTTTATCACAGCATCACCCTCAGTCCATGGGAATAATTTTTCTCCGGGCCTTTCTCTGATAAAAGCTGGTAAACACATGATCAATAATAACATTGGAACTGTTAACAGCAATCCTTCAGTAATTCCGATTGAAGCATATTTGCCCATGAAGTATCCTATGCCTGCTCCTCCAACCATTGTTCCGAATCGTTTTGCTCCAAACATAAAACCATTGATTCTTCCGAATTCTTCAGGACTCAAAATATCTACAGCCAGGCCGTCCACGGCAACATCTTGCAGGGATGCGAAACAATTATGGAAAAATAACAAAATAGTTAGCAATGCAATCTTACTTTCAATACCGGGTACAACTGCTATAAGAAGAACAGTAGCGACCATTCCCGCTTGAGCTCCAAGGATCCAAGGTCTACGTCTTCCCATTGGTAAATAAGATAATTATCAACAAAAGGACCCCATAGGAATTTGAAAACCCAAGGTAAGTAAACCCAAAACAGCATATTTCCAATTTCAGCAGCACTAAATCCTTGTTGTGCCAAATATGCGATTAATGTAAAAGAAATGAATCCAGAAGGAACACCTTGTGCTGTATAGAGTGCACATAGAGTTAGTGACTTAGCACTCATCTTTCCAAACATGGTTGTCATTAGATTATTTTGACCTTCAATGGCGACATCGTTATCCCAGATAAATTCATCTCCCCCTGATTCTTCAACTTCCAAATTACTTTCCGATTTTCGAGGTTGAGTGAAAATGTATCCCATTGCAATAGCTGCTAGAATAATCGCAGGAAAGAAGAAGAGTGCATTGATACTACTCAATCCACTAACTGATGTTATGAGGTTATACTCATCTAATAAAGTAACAGAAAAGCTGTTCACAGCAGACATAGACATTCCACCATCTAAAACTAATCTTGCAGCCAGAGTTTGATTTCCTTTGCTTACTTCCTCAGGAACGGCAATTTCCCAACTTCCCCAATTTTTGAGGTTAGAAGTATCTGTTGCAGGATACCATTCACTTGCCCCAAATTTGACTTCAACACCAACAGTAGGTTTGTTTGCATTAACTGCTGTACCTTTCAATATAGTTCCATTGTAAATTTCGGGTTTTACTAGTACCATAGTCCCGTTAACTTCTTTTTCAACATATTCTAAAGTCCAGTTTACAGAAACATCAGGATCAATCATCCCTGCAATTTCAACAAAGACTAATGGATCAGCTTGTCCGTATCCGTATTCATTATCTGGTCTAGTTTCCAAAAGTGAACAATTATTAGACGCAGCATCAGGATCGTCATTCAAAACTTCTCTTTCAATAGAATATCCTGCCACAAGAGTATCTTTAACTTCAGCAGGCGTCAAATCAGGATTTGCTTCTAATGTCAGGGCAACTATTCCAGCCATTAATGGAGTAGCCATACTAGTTCCACTCTTGGGTGTATATCCTATATTATTTGCAGCATCAGGAGCCCAAATTGAACTACCGATGGTAGCAACATCAGGCTTTACTCTTCCATCAGAAGTATAGCCTCTAGAACTGTAAACTGCAAGACTGAGGTCTTGATCAAGAGAAGCCACAGTTATTGGGAGTCTCGAATCACCAGGTGAATCGATGGTATTACAGCCAGCTACAGTGATTGAACCTAGTTCATTTCCTGCACTTAATGTGACTACGAGTCCAGACTCAACAGCAGCGTCAGCTACTTGACTCCAAGCTGAATAGCCATCATTATCTATGTGAAATTCGATTTGCTGCTCTCCAAGACTTGAAGTCAGCACACGAATATTCGGTTGGACTAAGTTTTGGTATTCAATAGTCCATTCCATCCCTCTAATAATATCCTCAATATCTCCATCACAGCATGAAAGTACATTCACTAAATGAGCATCTGGAGCCACACCGATATGTGGAGTTCCATCTTCATTAGGTTCACCCTCTCCAGTACCTGCAGCTATCCCTGCGACGTGAGTTCCGTGAGTACCACTATCAATAGATTGACCAGGGAAACAAGGAAGTGTACCCGAAAGCCCGTTCTCAGAACAAATTATTGCATCTTGGCCTGCATCATAGTAAGCAGCAACTTTCAAATCATTTGTAAATTGATCGCCATCAAAATCATCAAGACCGACATGCGCATTGTTTACACCAGTATCGACAATAGCAATAGAAACACCTTCACCACGTATGTCGTAATTATTCCAGATATTATCGATTCCCATAGTAGGTACAGCTGTTGCCATATGGGGCTCAGCTTTCCCTATATCATCTAGCATTACAACACCTTCCCATGTAGAAATCTCTAGAATCAAATTTCTTGGCATGGTAGTAGAAAGCAAATCTATGTACTTGGCACGATATGTAACTTCAACACCAGCATCTTCTAATTTTTGGACATCATAATCAGTTGGGTGGTGATCATATCTTACAAATACTCGAGCTTCACCGAGATTGAAAAATTGTTCACCTTGCTCCAATTTCCAAATTAATACATCCGAAATACCATCGCGGTTTTTATCTCTAGAATAAACATCCCACCATTCTAATTCTTGTTCAACATTATTTGTTTCAACTGCAGTTTGGGTGCTTCCGCCTATACTCAGGCATAAAATCAATACGATTCCAAGTGCCCATACTTTTCGCTGCATTACCCAAGATATAGGACTTTGATTATAGAGGTTACGATTTATTTTTTTCTCCAAATCCAGATCTAACACGGACTGCCATACCCTGTTGTCCAAGTTCTAATTCTTTGGGTGAAACAACTAAATTTCCGAATGCTACTAATTCATCATTCGGAGTAACTATAATACATTCGTCCATTATTCTTAATTCAGAGTCAATATCCTCGACAAACTTACAAAAAACACTTTTTCCATTTTTATTAAATTCCGCAGTTTCAGGATTTACAACGACCCTAAATTTAGCCATTTTTGAATGTTTGTGAAGCAGTTTAGCCCCGCCCTTCTGAAGTATGAATAGTCCTCTTCTGTGAGATAAAGAAACCATGTGATTACCATCCAAAAGTAAATTTCGTAAGCGTTTTGTTTTTCTACTGATAACTAATTCAGTATTACCTTTGGTGAATAAATCTCCAAATCCCTTTCCAAATTGATAGTCTAGAATAGTTTTTACTCTTTCAATTCCCCACTCTTCCATTTTCCACCCTTCTAAATCTTCCTGTAATAGTCCTGGGTGAAACGGATAAGTTTCAGATAAGTGGGTAGGTATATTTCCAAAATACGGATGCTTCATATTTCCATTCTTAAATGAATTTGAAAGTCTTGTAAATATTGGTCTAATATCAGATTCAATACCTGTTTTTAGAGGCGTTTTATAACGATAAGCAGGCTCAAACTGACCAATCCATTCGATCTCATTTTTTATTACATCAAAAACTTTCATTAAAGCTGGAGAACCTCTCAGCCGAGTTTCTACTAATTCCCATAATAAACCATCATGAATTGCTTGTTTGACTCTTCGAATTTCAGCAAAAGAAACCATTAGATTGTGTTTAGCTATAATTTTCTGTCTTTCTTTTTTCCCAAGTCCTTTTAGTTTTTTCACAGTCATGCCAGGAGCAGCGGAAAACTCTCCAGGAAGTTCTTCCAATTCGTCTAAATTTCTAGTGCCCCAATTAAACATCAAACTATCTCTGGAAGCAAATTTAGCATAACTAGCACTATCAAATACATCACATCCTAGAAACGTGGCTAAAGCGAAGAGGATAGGGTGTCCACAACCAAAAAGATGGACTGGTCTAGAAGTATCTAGTCCTTTTTTGGCAGCGATAATAACTTCAGCTAGAATTTTGAAATTATTCTTCTCCATCATAGGAACGACTCCCCCTATTGGGAAAAGTTCAGCTTTTGTCGTCGATGCCATTTTAGCAGCTTTAGTTCTTAGATCGAGATGACGGCCACCTTGAATCGGTGCAGCTAAGAACATATCTTCTTTATTCGAGTCAGCAAGTTCAATTCGTTTCTGAGTTTCATCCAATTCATCTTTTGCTTGTTCAAATCTAGTCTCAGGTTCACAAAAAACATCTAAAACAGTCCCAATATCAACACCGATTTTCTTTTGAAATTCAAGAATCTCTTCTGGTTTCATTTCAATTTCACCGTATACATGAGATTGGAAAGTTCCACTATCTGTCATAATTGGCCCTTGCCAATTAACTAATCCATGTACTCCCTTTTCTTCGGCAGTTTTCTTTAATTCTGGATTTTTATAAATAATATAACTATTTGTAATAATTCCTTGAGCGCCACATTCAGCAAGTTCTTCCATAGATAATGTTAGGATTTTAGGATTAACAACAGGAAGTAAAGTTGGAGTATCTAGGATACCATGCTTAGTTTTAATTTTTCCAAGTCGTGCAAGTCCATCGCGCTTATTGATTTCAAACAATAAATCTCCACGAAGAAACCTTTATTTCAATTCATCTCTAAATTATATCATGGACGAATTGAATATACGAGTGACAGGGATGACCTGTGCATCTTGTGTTGCATCAGTTGAGTCCATCGTTAGTAATTTGGAAGGAGTAGACTCGGTAAGAGTTAATCTCCCTCTTGAAAAAGCTACAATTAGGTGGTCAGAAGGAGCAAATGAAGACTTAGGGACCGTTAGAGATGCAATTAGTAAAGGAGGATTTGGTTCTGAGGAATATATAGATCCTAAAAAATATAGGAAAGAGTCTCTGGAAAATGCAAACCGAATGGGTTTACAGGTCATAATATCTCTAATTTTAACAATTCCAACATTTTTTCTGACAATGTTCGTTGGTGATTTAGGACAAATATATGACCTTGATTCAAGATTATTGATTGCCTTTATCTTATCTTCAATAGTTTATTTTTATGCCGGAATAGAATTTCACAAAGGAGCTTGGCAAGCGATTCTATCAGGAAGAGCAAATATGGATGTTTTAGTCCATATAGGAACGACAACAGCTATGGTTTGGTCCACTTTCGTAGTTTTTTCACCATATTTAGATTTTTTACCTTCTGTTTTTTCATCAACAGCACACGTTTTTTTTGATGGCGCAGCTTTCATTATTTCATTTATTTTATTAGGTAATTGGCTAGAAGCTAGAGCTAAGTTAAGGGCCACTGACGCAGTCTTTTCGTTAATGGATCTCAAAGCAAAAACTGGATCAATTGTAAGTGCAGACGGTTCAGTTTCTGAAGTGCCTGTTGAGGAAATATTACGAGGAACTGAGATTCTAGTTAAGGTTGGCCAAACAGTACCTTTAGATGGAATAGTTGTGAAAGGTTCAGCCTCAATTGATATGTCTATGATGACAGGAGAATCTAATCCTGTTTTTGTTACAGAGAATGATTCAGTGATGGGAGGGACAATAGTATTAGATTCAGCGATTCATATAAAATCAACAAAATACCACGACGATACTGTATTGGCGAATGTAATTAATTTAGTGGATGAAGCTCAAATGGGTAAGGCCCCAATTCAAAAGTTAGTAGATAGAATCTCTGCAGTATTCGTTCCTGTGGTAGTTGCTTGTGCAGTTCTTGCTTCCCTTACTTGGATGTTTTTTTCAGAAGGATATGGTGATTACAATTCTACTGAATTAGCTATCATGGTTTTGGTATCGACCCTAGTAATAGCATGCCCCTGTGCCTTAGGATTAGCCACTCCCACGGCACTCATAGTCGGTACAGGAGTTGGAGCTCAGTATGGTTTGTTAATCAAAGGCATAGATGCATTACAAAATAGCTATAATACAAACACATTAGTTTTAGATAAGACAGGAACTCTTACAGTAGGCACACCATCAATAACAAACATCAAGTCAATAAATTCAGATGAAAACAATATTTTGGAAATAGCAGCTTCTCTTGAGTCTGCATCTACACATCCAATTGCTAAAGCTATTTCCCAGGCTCATTTAGAAAATAGCGAAGAATTAATTTCTTTTGATAGGATCGAAAATATAGGTGGAATGGGACTAGTTGGTTATTTAGAGGATCAAGAATATGCTATAGGAAATCAGCCTTTAATGGAGAGAAAAGGAGTCCTTGTATCTAATTACATTGAAGAATTAGCAGATGTTTTGTCAATCAGTACCGTAGTTTTTGTTTCTAAGGGAAAGAAATTGCTTGGTTGGATTGAGATGAAAGATAAATTAAGGGAGACTACAAACTTAGCAATTTCAAAAGCAAAAGAGTTAGGTCTCGAAGTAATTATGTTAACTGGAGATAGGGCTGAAACAGCTTTGACTATTTCAAAAGAAGTTGGAATATTAAGATTTGAAGCAGAGGTCAAGCCTGATGGAAAAGCAGAATTTGTAAAAAAGTTGCAAAGTGAAGGTGCGAGTGTTGCAATGATTGGGGATGGCATTAATGACGCTGCAGCTTTAGCTGTTGCAGACGTTGGAATCGCAATGGGTGCAGGTAGTGATATTGCTCTAGAAGCAGCAGATATTGTCCTTCTTCGTGATGACTTACTAGATGTTGTATCGACATTAGAGCTAGGTAAGGCTACAATGGGCAAGATTCGAGGTAATTTGGCTTGGGCTTTTGTTTATAATTTAATTGGAATTCCTTTGGCAATGGGAGTTTTAATTTCATCGACAGGTTGGTTATTACCTCCAGCTTTTGCAGCCGGAGCAATGGCATTATCCAGTGTTAGTGTAGTTTTCAATTCTTTAACACTTAGATCATGGAAGCCATTTAGGGCATGATTTCTTAATCAACCTTCAATTTAGAAGGTTATGACTGAAACGTTAAAATTCCAGATAGAAGGAATGACTTGTGGCGGATGCTCAGGAAGAGTAAAAAGCGTACTTGAATTAAATTTAAATGTTGAATTGGCAGAAATATCTCACGAAGAAAACACCGGAATAGTGAAAACTAACGGCCAGATAACTGCAGAAGAATTGGTGAAGGTAATTGAGCAAACAGGGTATTCTGCAGCTATTTCGCCCAGCTCATAAAGTACCTCAAACCATTTGGAGTTCAGATCGTCCTCTTAATGTTAGACCTAAATTATCTACAATTCTTGCTTTAGTTTTAGGACTATGGATTTTTGGAACAGGCGAAGCAATTTTGATTGGTGCTGGAATCGGAGTAAGTCCCTGGACGGTTCTTGCTCAAGGAATATCTGAACAAACAAGTTTTACAGTTGGTTTATCTACCTTTATTGTCGGCGTTTTAGTTCTTCTTTTTTGGATACCATTACGAGAAATTCCAGGAATTGGTACGATTCTCAATATTATCTTGATTTCAATGGCAATAGATGTCATGGGCCCACATATTCCTGAACAAACTGAAATGATTCCAGCTATATTTCAAGCAAGTATAGGAATTATATTTGTTGGAATAGGAAGCGCATTTTATCTTACTGCGAATTTAGGCCCTGGTCCTCGAGACGGGTGGATGACTGGAATCCAAAAAAAGACAGATTGGCCTATTAGCAGAGTAAGGATAGGTATCGAAATTTTAGTCCTAAGTTTGGGAATATCGCTAGGAGGGGTTTTTGGTATTGGAACTATTATGTTTGCATTGGGAATAGGCCCTATTGTAGCAATTTGTTTAGGAATTGTTGAACGTTGGGCTAAGCTATAATTCTATTAATGCCCTAGTAAAATGACACTTTAGCGGGCCGGTAGATCAGTCTGGAAGATCGCCTCCTTGGCATGGAGGAGGGCGCGAGTTCAAATCTCGCCCGGTCCACCATTTGGTGTGAATGGAACTTACTCCGGAAATTCAGTCAACCGTCGCGAAGGGCTTTGCCCTTACTGTAGTAATGCTTTCAACAGGAGCTTTGGCACGTTATTTCAATGTAAAAGTTAATTATACTAGAAAAATTAATCATTTTGCTATATTTTTTTTACCTGTTTTTATCGATAAACAATTCAATGCAGAAACCTTTACAGATTTTATTTATTTAGTAATAAGCGCCATGATAACCACAGCTTCTCTTCTTGCTTTTTACGAACCAATACGAACATTCATCCCTCCTTTTCAATTAATGTATGAGGGGTTTGATAGACCTGAAGATAGGCCTCACACCTTAGTTTGGCTCTGGACTCAATTTGCAGCCGGGTTTGGTGTCATGCTCCCTATGATTTGGCTGTGTGGACAATGGGGTTTAGAATCATTAGTTCTTATTCCAATTTTGATTAATATTGTAGGAGATGGGCTTGCAGAACCGGTAGGAGTAAGATTTGGTAAACATAAATACAAAACTAGAGCTTTGTTCACTAATAAAGAATATTTTAGAACTTTAGAGGGAAGTGCTTGTGTATTGATTACAGGTTTCTTAGTTATAGGAATGCATTATGAATATTTCACGACTTTACAATTCGTTTTATCAATGTTATTTATTCCTATGATAATGACATTGACTGAAGCATATTCTCCACATACTTGGGATACTCCTTTTCTGATGTTCACAGGATATGTGTCATTAATATTGATAATGCAATTTTAGATTATTTCTTATCTAAAACCATTAAAGTAATTCTACTAATACAGATCAATTCTCCTTTATCGTTCTTAATCTCAGTCTGCCATACCTGAGTAGATCGCCCTCTTTTGATAGGAGTACATTTTCCAGTGACATTTCCTTCTTTAGCCATTTTGAGGTGGTTAGCATTAATTTCCACACCAACAACATGATATTTTTCAGAATCAATAGTCAGATATCCTCCATAACTTGCTAAAGTTTCAGCAAGAGCTACTGAAGCACCACCATGTAAAATTCCAAAAGGTTGTTTAGTTCTATTATCAACAGGCATAGTTCCAACAATATAGTCTTCACCTAATTCAGTTATTTTTATTCCGAGATGTTCTACCATAGTGTTCTCAGTCACAATATCATCAACATTATATTCTTTGAACCAGATACTCATTATTCTAATTCAATACGAATTACATTTATAATTTACGTAGAAACCAAAAAGTCTATAATTTTTTCGCTGTAAATTTCAGGTTCTTGAAGGAAAGCCCAATGGGAAATCCCCTCAAACTCTACAATCTTTGAGCTGGTAATCAGACTATTCATTTTTCTTCCAGCTTCAGGATTTACCCAATTATCTTTTTCACCACAGAGAATGAATGTGGGTATATTCAAATATCCGATTTTTTCGAATATGTGGTTTATTGAAGAGTCTCCAAGATACCCTCCCGTTGCCTTGAGATGCCCTCTTACAGTTTGAATAGTATCGTGATTCCAAAATCCTCGTTCAACAATAAGATCGAGTAGTTTTTCTCTCGTATCTGAATTTTTTATTAATTGAAATTCATTAAAAATTAATTCTTCAACAGATTTCTTTAATTCTTCATTAATTTCTCCATTACTGTAAACAGTTTCAAGCATATCAAACAAAGCAGGCGATGTTGGTGAATAAGGAAGTCCAGTTGAAGCGACGAGTGTCAAAGAACTTACTAGATTTTCTATTTCTACAGCGACCATGGATGCTATGGAGCCTCCTGCTGAATATCCAAGTAAATGGATATTTCTATCTGATTGAAAAGGAACAAATTTTTCAATTAATTCTATTGTTTGATCGACATATACTTTTTCAGATTCAATAGGTTGTATATGGTCTGATAACCCTCGCCCATAGAAATCAAATGCCAATACTTGAAATTCTTTAGAAACGAGGACTTCAGTTAAATCATCAAAAACCTCTTTCGGAGTAGTTAATCCATGCATTAAAACTACAAGATTTCTACTTGAATCGCCGGTAAGAGAGTAGCGAACTCTTCCCAATTTTAGGCTAGTAAATCGGTCTATAATCTCCACAAGCTCTTTTGGGCAAGTAGATTTATAAAATTTATTAGCTAGGGCCTAGAGAAAAGGAGCTATGAATTCTTCAGAAAGTTCCCACAATTTTTTGTTGTGTTCATCATTCTTTGCTTTACTCGAACCTTGTTTTACTTTACAATCTGCGAAGAATCGTCCGTTAGTATCTGCTACCTCATCAGAACATGCTAAGTGAACTGTAGTTTTTGCACCATCTTTCACACTAATTGCCATTAGTAGTTTTGCAAAACTTATTACTGATCTCCACAAGATATTATTATTATTTCCAAATTTCGTAGCTACAAAACCAGGATGCAGGCAGTTTGCAGTTATTCCGGTTTTTTCAATTCTTTTGGCTAATTCATAAGTAAACATAACATTAGCGAGTTTAGATTTTTTGTAAGTATCAAATCCACTATACTTTTTTTCACCATTCATATTATCGAATTCAAAATCAATACCATAATGAGCACTTGAAGAAACATTGACGATTCGCTTGTAATCGCTTTTCTCAACAAGTGGTAATAATTTTTTTGTCATTAGGAAATATCCAAGATGGTTTAAAGCAAAAGTTCGCTCAAATCCCTCTTCCGTCACATCTCTGAAGGCAAAATAGGCCCCAACATTGTTTATCAAAACATCAATTTTAGGATATTTTTTGGATACTTCATCAGCAACTCTAGAGACTTCTTTCATCAACATAAGATCTGCCGTAAAATAGTCAATATCGACATAGCTATCAGCAACTTTTCTTATCTCTTCGACAACTTTATCCCCTTTCTCTTTACTTCTTCCAATAAGAATCAGATTACATCCTTTCTTTGCTAGCTCTATAGCAGCTTCCTTACCTATTCCGTCAGTAGCTCCCGTGATTAAGCAAGTAAGACCTCTCATGTTTTGACTTACGTTTCAGCAGTTATAAATCGTTTAAGCTTGATTTTAGCAACGATTTTCCCAATTATATGGCCAATTAGCATTAGAACTGAATGAGGTATGAATTGCACATGCATTTCCATTTGTGAGATATACATAATAAAACATTTCATGCATATTAGTTACACTTGAAACATCCCAATCTGAAATATCCTGTTGAAAATCATAAGCAGAATAAAACATATACGGCATATTAGTTACACTCGAAACATCCCAATCTGAAATATCTTGATTGAAACTCTCAGCATAATTAAACATATAAGTCATATCCGTTACACTTGAAACATCCCAATCTGAAATATCACCATTGAAACTGGTAGCTGAATTAAACATAGAACTCATATCCGTTACACTTGAAACATCCCAATCTGAAACATCACCATTGAAACTGGTAGCTGAATTAAACATAGAACTCATATCCATTACACTTGACACATCCCAATCTGAGATATCCTGATTGAAACTATCAGCACCAGCAAACATACCTGCCATATTAGTTACACTCGAAACATCCCAATCTGAAATATCTTGATTGAAACTCTCAGCAGAATAAAACATCCAAGCCATATTAGTTACACTTGACACATCCCAATCTGAGATATCCTGATTGAAACTATCAGCACGATTAAACATACCTGCCATATTAGTTACACTAGATACATCCCAGCTAGATATATTCTGATTAAAATTCTGAGCATTAGCAAACATATCTGCCATATTAGTTACACTAGATACATCCCAGCTAGATATATTCTGATTAAAATTCTGAGCATTAGCAAACATATCTGCCATATTAGTTACACTATCAGCACGATTAAACATATTATACATATTAGTCACACTTGAAACATCCCAGCCAGATATATTTTGATTAAAACTCCTAGCGAATGCAAACATCTCTTCCATCTCAGTAACACTGGACACATTCCAGGTTGAGATATTATCATTAAATGTCTGGATATTCCTAAATAAGTTAGACATATTGGTAATCAATGAAGTATCCCAGGTGTTGATCTCTCCATATGTTGAATTTGCGCTAGTAGAATTAGCTATCCACTCATCCACTGCAGTCTTGAGTTCATCTCTGGTTTCAGGTTGGAAATTAAATATACATGTATTATCTTCCTCTGTAGCCTCTGCATTGTAATTATAAGCAGTAGAATCAGTACATCCTAGAATTTCCTCTGTATCTAATACTCCATCATCATCCAGATCATAGTCGCATGTATTATCTTTCTCTGTAGCCTCTGCATTGTAATTATTAGCAGTAGAATTAGTACATCCAAGAATTTCATCAGCATCTAATACTCCATCATCATCCAAATCATAGTCGCACGTATTATCTTCCTCTGTAGCATTTGCATTGTAATTATTGGCTGTAGAATTCATACAACCCTTTACCAATTCTTTTTCTTCAGTATTATCAGATTCGTCTTTAGTTTCATCTATCTGACTATTATCTTCATCTTCTACAGGATCGCTTGTGATCTCTATTTCTTCAGGTTCGATACATCCTGTAAATGGCACCAAAAGCAAACAAATTACCAACAAGTATGACTTGTTCATAGCGCGATATTGATTACGTAGTATAAGAAGTAGATAGTTATTCAGGTTTTTTCAGCAAATATCGATAATAGTGCAAAGTTCCGGCCTTAAACGCTTCATAAACGGGCGTACCTTCAACTCCAGCAAAGGTTTCGAAGCTTTTCCGCATAGTTCTAGGTACTTTTTCACCAATTGCTTTGGTTTTAGCGTCATTTATATCATCTAATGCCCTCAGAACTTCTTTTGTAATATCTTTTTTCGATATTATTTTTAATTTTGCACCTTCAAAGAAGGAATTTACTGATTTTATTGTTGGTTTATCTCTAAAATCAGTCCAACAAAAAAATCCACCTGGTTTCAAAACTCGATATACTTCGTTAACAAATTTTTCCATATTTCCATAACAATGTGAAGATTCAACATTGTATACAACATCAAAACTAGAATCAGACATAGATAATGATTCAGCATTTTCTTCTTTGAAAGATAGGTTTTTTTGTGATGCATACCACTTGTTTGCAAGTTCAACAGCACTCTTTGAGAAATCAACAGCTACCAAAGATTTAGGTTTTGCATATTTTGCAATCCATGAAGCCCCTCCTCCTCTGCCTGATCCAACTTCTAAGACGTCTTTATTTGATAAATCAACATCTCTAATATTTTGGTGGTATAGTTGAATGAATAATCGATACGCTTCATCTTCCTCATCTAATTCAGGGCCATCATCGTCAATAAAACCATAATTCATAAAACGGAAATCTGAACGGCCATGGGCTTTTGCTAGTCTCTGATACCACCATTTCCACATCCAGTTTCTTGTTCTTCCTGGTGAAATCCGTAGTAGAGTTGCGAAAATTCGAGCCGGTATTCCCATTGCCATATTTTACCTACAATAAATTAGACAATTTTTCTTTAAGATTTTCTACGCCAAGACCTTGATGAAGAATTTGTTCTTCTTGTCCACAGTTTCCTGGTCTTGTAGTTCCCATGTAATCATAGTGTGGTGATAACCCTCTTTCGAGTAACCAAGTTCCGAATCTAATTCCTAATCCAGTTCTTGAATTCAAACTTTCAATAACTAAAACAAAAGGAGACTTTCCTATTTTTGCCATAACTTCTTCATCTACAGAATTCAAAGTTGGCTTATTTATCAAACCAATATTGATTCCTTTTTCTCTATATTCTTCGACAACATGCAAACATCGGTGGAGCATATCACCGTAAGAGACAATCCAGCCAGCATCTCCCTCTCGAATTATTTCATCGGTTCCAGGAATAAATTCATATCCTTTACCATAAAATGACTCTCCATTTTGATCTAAAATTAGTGGTGTTTTAGACCTATTGGAAAATATAAATCGAAGTCCATGGTCGTGAAAAACTCTCTTTACAACAGAATCCATTTGGTTTACATCAGCAGGAAAATACAATCCAGTTGAGCTTCCTTCTTCAACATAATTATCGGCAAAGAAGTTATTCAATCCAAAATGGCAGGTGTTATCAGACATATGATCAACACCAGCGTGCGAAAAGTGAGCAAGCACATTTGATTCATTTAATCTAGACATAGTAATTTCTGAAATTACCATTTCCATAAATGCTGAGAAAGTTGCAAATATTCCTAAATTACCTTCTTTAGAACCGAAACCGGCTGCTGCAAGATAGTTTCCTCTTTCATGAATTCCAGCACTTGTAAAACATTCAGGGAATTCCTTTCGTACTGCTGTAAGTCCAACCGAGCCTTCTAGATCAGAATCAAAAGCATGAACACCCTTACGTTCTTCTTCAGACATATCTTTCAAAATACTTGTTATTGAAGTTCCAAATTGTTTTCGACAAGCATCCTTTTCTCCACTTCCTTTAAACTCCATAACAGAAGCATTCTCTTGGCTGGCTGCAACTTCTTCTAATAATTCGACAGCTTTTGTTTCATTTCGTTCTTTAAGATATTTAATTCCTACATCAAAAGGAATAACATCATGAAGCTGGCATTCGCCTTCTAAATCAGGAATTCCAGGCCCCATAACTCTCTTACAAACGATTGCAACAGGTCCTGTAATTTTCAAGGATTTTACTATTGTTTTGTAAAGTTCTTCATAATTCTCACCATCGCAAGTGAAAACATTGAAACCTTGACCTTCAAGAGTTTTAGCAACATCAAATCCAGCCATATAGCTATTCGGATTTCCTGCAATCGTAACATTATTATCGTCTATAATCCATTTAACATTCAAATTGTTTGCAACGGCCAATCTTGCAGCTTCAGCATTATTTCCTTCCATTTGGGCACCGTCAGAACCATACATGACAACAGCTTGACCGGGATATGCCATTGCAACGCCGTTAACGTGCCCTGCAGCATGCCCTAACCTTCCTGTAGAGAAATCAATACAGTCCAGCAATTCAGGCTCAGGATGTCCTGCTAAACCAGATCCGTATTCGCGATAATGTAATAATTTTTCAGAATCCATTTTCCCTCTCAAAACACCTCTAACATATTGGAGCGCAGATCGGTGTCCGGCTTCATCAAAAAATTCATCGTGTATTTGGGCTCCGCCATTACGTAAAAAATCAACAATCAATGCTTCAGGTACAATATCGTAAGGACCTCCAGTGTGTCCGCCAAGTCCTTTTGCTCTTGCAAAAGCAGTAGTTGCAATTACGGCATTTCGTGTAATTTCAATATTATTATTGAGAATTTTAAGCTCATCACTAGTTAATTCATTATCTATTGACAGCTTCAAATCTACGTATTGACTAAAATCAATTGGAAAATCCATATGGCCTTATTCAGAAAGAGACCTTAAACGTTCGGGTTGATTAATCAGTTTTCAATGTAAGTACATCTGACTTGCCACCATCTATAATGGTAACAGTAGATACTGGGAAAGGTCTACCACAAGCAGCTCCTAGAACTGCATTATTTTCTTTGAAACTATGTACAGGAACATCACTTTCTCTTGCTGCATTAGCTGAATCTTCAGGACAGTTTGAAGATAAAATTATAAGCTTTGCAGAGCCTGCATTGATAGCTTTCTGAGATTCGTTTATACCCATACAAACTTTTCCAGTTTCAATTGCTAATCTTAGTGATTTGTTTAGATCCATCTATTTTCCTCCCTTGCCTTTCTTTTTAGGTTTATAGATTGCACTAACTGCACCAGTACCTAAGTGAACAGGCTGTCCAACAATAATATTCTCAGCAACACCAGTCAAAACATCAGATTCTCCAGTTAGACCTGCTTGTAGCAAGTGAGTAGAAGTAATTTCGAAAGCTGCCCTAGCCAAAACAGAAACCTTTGCTCCTGAAATACCATGTCTACCAATAGCTTGTATTGCTCCAGTATTAGTCATAACATCAGCAACTAACAGATTGTGTCTGTGATCTACCAAAAGACCTTGTTCTGATAATGTTTTATGAAGTTCATCAACAATTGAAATTCAATACCAAGAACTTCGGCTACTTCATGCAATGAATTAGTGTTAGTTCTTACAGGATCAACGCCAGGTACTTCCAAGATTGCTTTCAAGTCCGAGCCTTCAGTGAAAATAACATATTCATTACCTTCTTTTCGTACAATTGCTCTTTGAATATCTCCGATACCATCAACCATCAAATGGCTAACTTTATCTTCAATTAAATACAGTTTTTTG
>MIZB01000205.1_pt1 | contig 23394 bp, 23 predicted proteins | sample 888171 | NCBI WGS metagenome assembly MIZB01 (sample SAMN05440186, study PRJNA335308) | marine metagenome | isolation source: marine water
AGTCATTATGGATGGTAATAGACGCTATGCAGCTCAAGCAGGTCTCTTTTCTGCACAAGGACACATCTTAGGTAAGAACTCGTTAGAAAAATTATTGGATTGGTGTATGGATTTAGATATTCGAATAGTCACCGTCTACGCCTTTTCTATGGAAAATCTAAATAGAGATGAAAAGGAAGTAGATACTCTGATGTCGTTATTTAATTCATCTTTCAAGGAAATTTCAAAAGATGAAAGAGTCCATAAAAATAAAATTAAAATAAAAGTTATAGGTTCTCCTGAAAAACTTCCCAAAAAAGTTCAAAATAGCATTCTCGAAGCAGAAGAGAAAACTAAAGATTATAGCAATTTTCAACTCAATATCGCAGTTGCATACAGTGGCCGTCAAGAGATAATACATGCTGTAAAAACAATAGTAAATAAGGCCGTATCAGGTGAAATTCAAACTAGCGATATCAATTCTTCTTTATTATCTAGTCACCTTTATACTGGCGATCTTCCAGATCCCGATTTAATTTTACGTACATCCGGTGAGGAAAGAATCAGCAACTTCTTATTATGGCAAATTGCATACGCAGAACTATATTTTGCAGACGTTTATTGGCCAGCTTTACGTAAAATTGATTTTTTACGTGCTATACGCTCATTTCAACTTAGAAAAAGAAGATTAGGTAATTAGGGTGGCCCGGTTATTTATTTAACATTAGTTTTCTGGGGTGTTTGATGATAAAACAATTAGGTAATATTTCAACACAAAAATCTACTCAAGTTTTAGCTTTAATCGGTGTAATTACTATATTATTATCTTATTTTCTTCTCTCCGTTTCTTTCAATACAGATGTAGAGGCTTTTCTTCCAGATTCCCAAATAACTGAAGATCATCACCAAGTCGGTGAATTATTTGGTAACGAATCTCATGTTATTTATCTTCACGTAACTACGTCCGATTCTGATAATTCTAATATTTTGGAAATGGACTGTTTATTGGAAATATTATCTTTACAAAATGCAGTAAATGATATTTCAAACGTTGACAATTCCATTTCAGTAGCTAGTTATCTAAACAAAGCTCTCGAATGGCAAGATTCTAATCTTACTCAAATTTCCGAATTAGATAATCCTTGGGATGCAATGTATAATGCTACTTGGCAAGAAATCGAAGATGGTAGTGATAATGTAACATATGGTGACATTGAATTCTTAGCGGATGTGTTAATACATCGTGATTTAGATTGGCTACCTCTATGGGCTTCAGAAGGTACCGAAAGAGCTGCGCCTGAAGCAGAATCGGCCTTGGTAGTTGTTTTCATCAATCCCGATTTAGATACTGATGGAAGAAAAGAGGTAGGTAAGATTACTAGAGATTTGGTAGATAATGAACTATCATTTAATTCAATTCAAGTCGATACGTTTTCTACAGATTTGATGGCTTATGATGTAGATAAATCTACTAGAGATACTAATATTCTAATGGCATTAGGTATGCTGGGCGTAACCATCTGTCTTCTATGGTTTTCATTTAGACAAAGTAGTTATGTTATTTTGCCGATTTTAACTCTGGCACTCTCTATTATTTGGACATTTGGTCTCGCAGGTCTTTTGAATATTAAACTGACTGCTATTTCAGTAGCAGTTTTACCATTAGTAGTGGGTCTTGGAATCGATTTCTCAGTTCATATAAGTCGTAGATATATGGAGGAATTGAACAAATCTAAAGATTTCCTTTCAGCTCTTTTAAAGAGTCAACAACACATAGGTTATGCACTTTCTTTGGCTGCAGCAACTACAGTAATTGCATTTCTTTCAGGTATAACAGCAGGCGTCGGACCAGTTAGGGATTTTTCCATTATGTGTGCAATTGGAATTTCTTGCTCCTTTATTCTTACTTTAACCTTCCATACTGCCGCTCGCTTCATTATAGATAGTAAATTATCCAATTCCAAAGACACAATTCCAAAATCATCAAAAATAATAGATACTATAACTTATTTTTCAATTCATTCTGTAAAAAATCATCCAATAACTATAGTTGCAGCTACAGTTGTTATAACGCTATTATCTATAGGTGGGGCTACACAATTAGAAACTTCATTTACTTTGGATGATTTCTTATCAGAAGATTTAGAAATAATGGTAATCGGTTTACACGTTAACGAAGATTATAGGGGTGGAAGCTACGCGCAATCTCAAATTTTAATTAAAGATGAAGATCAAAATTATAAAGAACTTTTAGAAGGTACCTTTACAGTTCAATGTAATTTAGGAATATTTGATGAATCATTAGGTATCAAGTCTGAATGTTCTAACAGACCTTCTGTCGATTATGTTATACAAGTAGGGGCCGAAGCTAGGGTCGATTCAGTTTATCAAATCGTCAGAACTGCAATCCATTCCGAATCTAGTTCTATTACATATCATGGTGATGGTCCTTATTTCGAAATTAGTGGTGAGTTTCATGTTTATTCAAATGAATCTCTCTCTATTGAATGGATTTCTAATTCTGATTATACAATCAATTCTACAATTTTTTGGATAGCTGCAGACAAGTCTGAAACTAACACTACACTGACTCCTTCAATATCGCCTCATTCATTTTCTGATTCTCATTATTCAGTAAATATAACTCCACCTTCAAATGCAATTACAGGCTATCTAAAATTCGAAGTTTCTTCTCATTCTCCAGTAGTAAACTCTTTGACGGTTCGTGGCGAAGATTATTATTTTGTTCAATCTTTAAGGGATACATTTACTCTATCTTCTAAGGGAACGCCTATCAGTTCAACAACTAACGAAGATGTCAAAAATTTATTCGATTATCTTTACCAAAGAGATCTCGATATAGCAGATCGGTTCACAGGTGAAAGTTTCACTACAGAACTCAAAAAAGTTTTACACAAAACCCAAGATGGCGAATACAACGCTTCAGTAATTAGAATATATATCGGACCAACTAAACACAATCCTTTAGATAAGGCCGGCCTCAATCAAATGCTATCACAACTTTCATCGGATATTCCTATCGATGTTTTTTCGAGTCAGATGGTCAGTTTAACTGGTGGTCATGTATTAACTATAACTACAATAAACACTATAGAAGCAGCTCAGATTAATTCTACTTTAATTTCTCTTGTTATGGCTTCTTTATTCCTTTTACTAGTTTATCGTAAGATATCATACAGTATCTTAACAATTATTCCCGTTGTTATTGCAACCTTCTGGATTTTGGGTACTATGTCCTTGTTAGGCATTTCTCTAAATGTTTTAACGGTCATGGTAACTGCACTTACTATAGGGTTAGGTATTGATTATGCAATTCATATTGTGGAACGGTATCGACACGAATTAAAAACATCAGATAATGCTAAAGCGGTTGAAATTGCAATTAAGCATACAGGTTCTGCACTGGTCATAAGTGGTATAACATCTCTATTCGGATTCGCCGTTCTTACACTCAGCCCAATGCCATTAGTTCGTAATTTTGGAATAATAACTGCTGCAACTATAATTTATTCAGTCCTAATAGCTGTTTTAGTTTTACCTAGTCTCATGCTACTCTCTGGTAATATGTTAAAAGAGAAAAATTAACTTTTTAGTCTATCTTCTCTTTTTCCACAATTCTCTAGCCAATTGTCGCATATCCTTCACTTCATCATATTCGTCTACTATTTCAACACCCAAAAGAGTCTCTATGGTGTCTTCTAAAGTTATTATTCCCTGAGTTCCCCCATATTCATCTACAACTAGAAAAATATGCTGTTTTCTTTTTATAAATTCATCCAATACATCGGCCACACTATCTTCAGGTTTTACACGTTCTAATGGTGAAATTAAGTCTTTTACTTTCTTTGAAACTCCTCCATTATGACTCTCTTCCAAAAGAGTATTTGTAAGTACAAATCCTATGACATCGTCTAAATCTTTTCCAATTATGGGTATTCTGGAAAATCTAATTGGAGAATGTTCTTCAACAACTTCACTAACAATTTCTTCTTTGTTAAGTGTAAAAAGAACTGTACTAGGTGTCATTACATCTTCTGCTAAAATATTTTTTAAATCCAATAGATTCTTTATTATTTCAGTTTCCTGAGATTCTAAAGTTCCCTGATCTTGACCAATTTTAGCAACTGCAACCATCTCTTCTCTTGTCATTACACCTTCACTTCCTTCTGGCGATATAACATTAGATATTTTTTGTAACATGAAGGTTACAGGCATCGTTACTATGATGACATAATGTGTTAAATACGTTGAAAAAGGAATAATTTTCCTCCAATAAGTAGCTCCTATTGTTTTCGGTATTATTTCTGAAAATATCAATATCATAAATGTTAAAATTATAGAAGATATAGTTAACCAGTTTCCTGCTCCATGAAATTCTGATCCAACTCCTGCTGCACCTATTGTATGTGATACTGTATTTAGTGTCAGTATAGCTGCTAAAGGCTCATCTATATTCTCTTTCATTTTTTTAAGAGTTAAACCAACCCACGTTTTTTCCTGGGCTTTAGTCTCTACATAACTGGGCGTAACTGAAAGAATAACTGATTCAAGTAGAGAACAAACAAAAGATATTATTAGAGCTAACGCTAAATAAAGAAATACTACATAAAAATTAACAATTTCTAGTTCAATAGGTACTTCAATCAATATCTTCTTACTCCACCCCTGACAGGTATCTAAAATTAGATTCTAGTTTGCTCAACGTAATAGTAGTTAAGAAGTTCAATAATAAACTTTTCGATATACTATTTTTGCTTAGCAAGTGTATTATACTGCCTTTTTCTCCAGTGCTTTAGATGGCTCGATTCCCTGAAGCTGAAGCACGTCTTCTAGAGAAGAAAATCTGCATGAAGTGCAACGCACGTAATGCTTACAAAAGTGCAAAGTGTAGAAAATGCGGTAGCAAGCAACTCCGTCCAAAAGCCAAGGAAGGCCGAGGCAAGTAATTTTCCCTTTTTATTTTACAGTTACAGATTTAGCTAAATTTCTCGGTTTATCGGGATCATGCCCTTTCATTACTGCTAAGTGATATGCTAGAATTTGAATAGGTATTATCTGACATATAGAATTCAACTCTCCTGCATCTCTTACTTTTATGAAAAAATCAAATTCTTCAATATTTTTAGATCCAATTCCAATTATGTAGGCTCCCCTACTTTTTACCTCAATCATATTGGATATTATTTCTTCATTATTCTTTTCCGGAACAAAAACTATGCACGGCGTACCCTTTTCAATCAATGCTATGGTTCCATGTTTTAATTCTCCACCAGCAAACCCTTCTGCATGGATATAGGAAACTTCTTTTATTTTTAATGCAGATTCCAACGCTGTAGGGTATTCTAGATTACGCCCTATCGTGTATATGTGTTCTACATATCTTAAATTTCTAGACAATTTTTTCAAATATTCTCTAGTATTTTTGGAAGTCAAAGCATATACATATTTAATTAACGCTTTCAAAGCCTTCAAACCTTTTTTATATTTATTATTAACAGAATAAGATATCAATGATAATATCGCTAATTGTGATGTATATGTTTTTGTTGATAATACTCCTATTTCAGGTCCCGCATTCATTAAAATATATTTTTCAACTTCTCTGGTCAAAGAAGAACCTTGAACGTTGACTATTGCTAAAACTTTTCCTTTTTGTTCCTTTGCCATTTTTACCGCATCAAGAACATCCACAGTCTCACCAGATTGCGATATAACTATAATCAATGATTCTTGATCTATAAAATTAATATAATTTTTGAATTCAGAGGCTAAAACTGGAATTGCATTTATACTCGTATTTTTACCTAATAAATAACTGCCGTGTAATGAAGCATGATAAGAAGATCCACAAGCAACTAAGAATACATTCCTAGCTTTTTTAATATCTTTAGCAAATCCTTCTATCAATTCTTTATCTTGTGTTATTGCCCTTTCTATACTATCTACTTGTTCACTTATTTCTTTTAACATATAATGTTTAAAATTTCCCTTTTTTGCTTGTTCTGCATCCCATTCTATTTTTTCTATCTCTCTTTTAACTTCTACATTTTCATCTAAATTAAAAAATGAAATTTCTTCATCAATAAGAACTATATCTCCATCATAAAGATATACAACATTAGTAGTATAATCAAGAAATGCAGGTATATCTGAAGCAACAAATGTTGCATCTTCTCCAATTCCAAGTACAAGAGGAGACCCTCTTCTAGATGCACATATTATTCCAGTTTCTCGTTCTATTGCAACAATAGAATAGTTCCCTTTAATTCGTTTTAAGGTTCTTTTTACAGCAGTCTTAAATCTTACATTTTTACAGTAGTATTCTATTAAATTAGGTATAATCTCTGAATCCGTTTCACTCACAAATTTAAAATTATTAGTCTCTAAGAATTTTTTCAATTCTTTATAATTTTCAATAATTCCATTATGTACAACAGCTACGTTTCCATCATTCGAAAGGTGAGGGTGTGCGTTTTCATCTGTCACGCTTCCATGTGTCGCCCATCTTGTATGTCCAATTCCAATATTGGCATCTCCTAAATTAATTTCAATATCTTCTCCTTCAATTCTCCCACTTTTTTTGACATATTCTATGTTGTTTTCATTTATTACTGCAATACCCCATGAATCATAACCTCTATATTCTAATTTTTTAAGAGATGGCACAATTATTTCACTTGCATTTTGTCTGCCTTTATATGCTACGATGCCACACATTTTCGCCTTCTCCCATTGGTATCTCTCTTTTACCCTTATTTAAGTAATTTGTTTATCATTCCATCACAGAAATTAATTTTTATCTCTTGTATTAAGGTCTGTATGGATAAGTCTTGGGATTTGATCATAATAGGTGGTGGCCCCGCTGGAAGTACGGCCGCTCGCTACGCATCTTCTGCAGGTATCAAAACACTAGTTTTAGATAGAAGTAAGGAGATAGGTCATCCTTTACAATGTGGAGAATTGATTCCATCTAATAGACAATTAGAAGAGTTATGTCCAAATGTCCCCGATATATCTGATCTAATTCAACTCTCAAGCTCAGCAATTTCACGTACTACTGATAGATTAGACTTAGTTACACCCTCTGGAAAAAAACTTAGTTACCCCTTCGAAGGTCAAATTCTCAATAGACCTGTACATGATGACGAAATCGCCAAATTAGCTATCAAAGAAGGTGCGATTTTTCACAAAAACTCAACCGTTATAGATATTATCGGAAATCGTGTTTTTTTAGAAACCGGTGATTTTTTCGAAGGAAAGGTAATCATAGGAGCAGGCGGCCCCCATGATCCTCTTGCACGCAAATTTTGGAATACCAATCTAACTACAGTCCCAGTTTCTTTTTTTCTTTTAGAAGGAGAATTCAATAATAATGTGGAAATACATTTCGGTTCAATGGCTCCAGGAGGTTATGCTTGGGTAATTCCTAAAGATGGCGGGGCAAACATAGGCGTCGGCATCCAGCCAAAATTCTCTAATAAATATTCGATTAAAGATAAAGCAAATGCCTTTGTTTCTCAATTTCCCGGCAAAATAGTTTACAGAGGGGGAGGTGTCATACCTATTTCCGGACCTGTCAAAACCATGGTCAAAGAAAATTACCTTTTGGTCGGTGATTCTGCAGGAACTGTTTTTCCTTCAAACGGTGCAGGAATCTCCTTAGCAATGATATCTGGTAGATTGGCAGGCCAATCGGTGTCTGAACACATCAAATACGGGACATCATTATTGTCTTATCAGTATAATTGGGACAAACAAGTTGGAGATAATATGAAATATTCAAAACGCTCTTTTACATTAGGTAAATCATTATTTTATGCTCCAGATTGGTCTATAAATTTAGGATTTAATAACTTAACAAAACCTTTACTATGGAGGGCAATAACCTGTCAACCAATGTTCGGGCTTTTCTAATCAATGACACAATACGTTTTAGACACTTCAGTTTTTTTAAATCAGATACATCCAGATGGTGATTTATTCACAGTTCCTAAAGTAGTAGAAGAGATACGGAATTCCCCAAGTAAGAATTATTTTTCAAATTTAGTTCAAATCGGTCTGTTAGTTGAATCACCCTCTTCCAGTTCTATTTTAGATGTTACAAAAATGGCAGAACGAACAGGAGATATTGGCAAACTCTCTGACACAGATATCTCCTTAATTGCATTAGCTAAAACCAAATCTGCCACTATAGTTTCTAGTGATTTTGCAATTCAAAACGTTTCTTTAGCTTTAGAAATCGAATGGATTTCTCCTGATAGAAAAGGCATTAAATCATTATTATTTTGGAAATGGCGTTGCGAGGCCTGTTTCCATATTTTTGATAAACCATTGAAAGAATGTAATATCTGTGGCTCTACTTTACGGGCAATACGTAGTAAATAATTCAACTAAAATCGCCAAGAGTGAACTGTTCAGCTTTACTTTTTTTAGGTCCAGTGAATTTATCTAAAGCATTATCTACTCTCGATTTCGAGAATTCGTATTTTCCACATAACAATTCTATAGTTTTAGATTTCATAGGTTCTCTCCACTTTACTTCAACATTTTTCGTAGAATAAATTTCAGTGTCTAAAAACATTTTTCTCAATTCATCTAAATTATCTATCTGTTGATCCAATTTTTCTAAACATTTTTCTGCACTACCGCATTCTTTAATTATTTTCAATCCCTTTTTAGGACCTATTCCATGTATTCCTCTATTGTAATCTGTCCCTATCAATATAGCTAAATCAATTAATTGATTCTGTGTTATTTGATTTTTTTCAAGTACCTTTTCAAGAATTATCTGTTCCATTTCAATACTTATCCATTTTTGCTGTCTAGGCAATTTTCTTTTCCCTGATAACGTTAGATTCCTAATCATAATCGGTGCACCATAAAGAAGCGTATCAAAATCTTGAGAAGCAACTGCATCTAGTATTCCATCTTTTACCATGGTCGCCGCTTGTGCTTCCCCTTCACTAGGAGCTTGCACCCAAGGAATGCCTAAAGTATCTAGTACTTCTTTGGTTTCATCTATCATTTTGCTAGTTAGTATGGACGTTTGCTGAGCTTTCATCCTAGCCTTTTCTAAATCGCCAACAATAAGTGCTTCTTCCCATTCCCTCTGTGCCTTTTTCTTTCTTTCTTTTCTTTCATCCAATAAGCGTCTCTTTAGAGGGTGCGGTACGCCATCAAATACAAAACACAGTTTGATACCTTCAGCATTCAAATAACTCACTCTGGATAACAATCCCCTTAGGTGGCTAGTAACTACTCCTTCTGAATTTTGTAAAGGCATCCCATCTGGTTGTCTTATGCTACTGAGGAATTGATACAGCATATTGTACGCATCAACACCTAATTTTCTTCCTCTTAATTCGGCCAAGTTAATGGGTTTTATTACAGTTAAATCTTTCAGATTAATGCCCATTTACCCTTTAATCACTCCAATTGGTTTTAGTTTGGCAACTTTCGTGGATATACCTACCTTTTCACAAACATCCACAATACTCGTAACATCTTTGTATGCTCCAGGGGCTTCTTCAGATACAACTTTCGGACTTCTAGCCTTTACATATATCTTATTATTTTTCCACATTTTATTAATCAATTCTTCTCCATTAAATTTCTTTGAAGCGGCTTTCCTACTAAGGGCTCTACCTGCACCATGACACGTTGAACCAAAAGTCTCTTTCATCGCCCCCTCCGCACCTGCCAAAACATAACTACAAGTCCCCATGTCTCCAGGAATTAAGACGGGCTGTCCTACATCTCTGTATTTTTGAGGTACATCTATACTATTAGGTGCTAAAGCCCTAGTGGCACCCTTTCTATGAACACACACATTTTTTCCATTATGCCTTTCAAATTTTGCAATGTTATGCGAAACATCATACACAGTTTCCATTCCCAATGTCTCCGCTTCTTCTTTAAACACATTAGAAAAAGATTCTCTAGTCCAATGTGCTATTAGGGATCTATTGGCCCATGCATAGTTCGCCGCTGCATTCATAGCTCCAATGTAATTTTCCGCTTCTCTACTATCAAGTGGTGCAGATGCTAATTGCTTATCTTTTAACTCTATACCTTCTCTTATGCTTGCATTTATCACTGGTTTAATGTGATCTTGACACACTTGATGTCCACACCCTCTAGAGCCACAATGCATCATCACAACAACTTTGCCCCTTTCAAGACCATAAATTTTTGCAGTTTTTTCATCGTAAATCTCATCAACTTTTTGTATTTCTAAGAAATGATTTCCACTTCCTAATGAACCGAGTTGAGGTATTCCTCTTTTCTTAGCTTTTTCACTAACCTCTTCAATTTGAACATTTTCCATACGTCCATTTTCTTCTAAAAATTGCATATCTTTATCCCAAAGATAGCCGTTATCCTTTGCCCATTTTGCACCTTCATTGAGTACATTCTCTAATTCTTTGTTTGATAATTTTATTCTACCTTTAGATCCCAGTCCGGCAGGTACGTTTCTGTATAGTTCATCCATTAATTGAGGGAGTCTTTCTCTAACATCCTGCTCACTCAATTCAGTTTTTAGCAACCTTACTCCACAATTTATGTCAAATCCAACTCCACCAGGAGATATGACTCCCATTCCATTTTCTTCCTCTTCTGTTGAAAATGCTGCGACACCGCCTATTGGAAATCCATAACCCCAATGTATGTCTGGCATCGCCAAACTTGCATCTACTATACCTGGTAATGAGGCGACATTCACTACTTGTTGCAATGCATTTTCCATTCCGGTTTGAGTAAGTAGTGCAGGTGAAGAATAAATTCTTCCAGGCACGTTCATCTTTCCTGTTTTAGGAATAGTATAAACATTTTCTTTATCTTCTTCTAATTTTTCCGATACGTTACTGTCCATCTGCCTCCACATATTTAGACGGACATCCCATTTGTATTTTTTCTGATAACAAAACACGTTGTTCGTCTTGATTACTCAATATCCCCGTCACCGTAGCACTATTATTTTCTGAAAACGTAGGCGGTATTTCAGTTTCCAATATTTCTACCATGAGGGTTATATTATTTTGTTCCAAGTAGAAATTATTCAGTGTACGTTGAATTACATTTCCATGTATCTGGACTGTTTGCCCATCATATTCACCAGTCATAGCATCTTCTACACTAATATATGTTGATTGATTTCCAACATTATACGTGGCCAAAAAAGTTGTTAAAACAATCACACTCAATGCGAATATGCCCTTTGTCCAAGTAGGCCACGGTTTCTCAGTTCTTCTTTTCATCTTCTCCAGTTTCCTCTTTTAACGCCCTTATATTTTTTTCAATATTCTCCTTTTTTTCATACATATATTTCATATACCAGCCAATCCCAATCCAAAAAATAGACATCGCAATCCAAAGATTTTTTAGATCGTCTGGGGCCGTTTTGTTAACATCGATATATATCTCCTGCATTCTTATTTCTTCATCGTCATTCATTACCCAAAATCTTACAAGAATATTGAAATGTTCTTCATAAAAAGTATATCCTGGAAATACAATCCCATCTTCACCACTACCATTTGTAATGGATATCGTTCTATTTTCAGTATCAGTAATCTCTACTACAAAATCCACGTCATTTTCACAGTTCCATTCTAGATACACTGTCCACTCTTCACCTATTTCAAATACCGGATTATATCTAATCGATATCACCCCTTCATTATCATCACAAGACATCATCATATTTTCATCTGCTGGCTCTTGTCCCTCTACTCCTGGAGTGAATAGAATCATCATTATCATCATTCCAACAATTTTCTCTTTCACCATTGTTTCTCCATTTTTTCCCTATTTATTTCATCTTCTTTCTTTAAAATCATCATACGTTCATCCAATAGATATATGAAAATTAATAACAAACCACACAACCCTAGATACAACCCTATCTTCATACTCGTATCAACTTCCCCTTCATCCGATGCAAAAACAACAGGGTGGTCCGATCTTAAAAATCTAGAAGATAGATAACTTAGAGGTATCGAAATTGCCCCCAATACTCCTATGATGGCAGCATTTCGTTTATTGCCATCTATACCTGAATTCATTCTATATACTATATATGAAACATATATCAACCACATTGCTAACGTTGTAGCGAGTCGCATATCTGTCATAAATCTATCAAATATATTTCCACCCCATTCTACTTGCATCCATAAAGTTCCCGAGACAAGATTCATGGCACCGAACAACAGTCCAAGCTCAGCTGCACTATGTGCAAGTCTATCTGCATATTCCGATTCTTTGTATAAATACCAGGCACTACTCGAAAATACAATCAAAAATGCAACATATGTAATCATTCCAGCCGGAACGTGTAAATAAAAAATTTTTTGAGCATTTGGTGCAACAAAATACTGAGCTGGTCCCGTTGCAATAAGTCCGTAATACAATGTAATCAGTAGAAAAGTCACCCCAGTAAGTCCGCATGCTAATCTTCTCTTTTCATTCATTTTATCTACCTTTCCAAATTCTAGGATAGGTATCTCTTTTCATTAACACTGTAACCATTTTTGCAATATTGCCCTTTTTATCATTTTCAACAGATTCCTTTATTTCTTCACTACCGACTCTGATTTTAGCTATCCCTATTGCTTCACCTCTCATGGTAAAAATTCCCGCTATACATCCTCTGGTAATATCTTCCGATATAGATGTAACTCCAGGCAATCCCAGTTCCGCACCGTGACACAAAGCATCTACAGTTGAATCCTTTACCACAATTTTAGGGAGGTGTTCAAACAGATTTTCAACTGGCAATATAAGCTGTCTTATTTTCTTTTCATCTCCCCCTTCTTTCCATTCTTCAAATGCATCTCTCAATTGTAACAGTGTATGGCTATCTTCTTCGTTAAACGGACCTGTTGCAATTCTTCTTAATTGAGCCATGCTTGTTTTTTGTCCTAATATATATCCAACATCTCTGCATAAATTTCGGATATATGTTCCTGCTTCACACTCCACTTCAAAAAGAGTTCTTTTTTCGGTATGTTCAATGATATTTATTGAAAATATTTCTCTTTTTCTCAACGTTCTTTTAACTGCTGCATTACGTGGTGGCGTTTGATATATTACTCCTTCAAATCCCTTCATCAGCTTCTTTATTTTTTCTTCTTTGATAGGTTTGGTATATTCTAAAAGAGTTACATATGTTTTTCTAGAATCTTGAAGATTTTTAATAACTCTAGTTGCCTTTCCGATTGCCACAACCAATACTCCAGTTACCATCGGATCCAACGTTCCTGCATGACCTGCCTTTTCTACACCTAACATATCTCTTACCCAAGCAGATACTTGATGTGATGATGGTTTAGCTTGTTTATCTATAACAACAAATCCATTATTGATTATTTCTTCGATGGTCCGTTCTTCTGGTGGATTACCAACAAGTGCCATCTCGCTCTCTCTTAGTTCAATCATATTTCTTCATTATCTCTTCAACAATTAGTTGAGGTTCAGTATTGCTTGAATCAAGTATCAAATCATATATATCTGTATTTTTTAAATCAAAATTATAATATTCCCGATATCTCTCCAACTCCGATTTCTCTCGCTTCAGTATCATATTCTTATCTTCTTTATTTCTATCACGTAAAACAATCCGTTCATGCCTTATATTTTCCTCAGCCTTTATCCATATCTTAAATACAGATATATCATTACTATGGGCTAACCACCCTACTAATCTCCCCTCTATAATACATCCTCCATTTTCAATCTTTTCCAAAGCGATTTCATCTATTTCACAATCAATAGATTTTTCCTTTTCAGATAATTCAGTCAATTCACTCAGTGTTAATCCCATTTTTTCAGCTACCGTTCTAAAAGCTTCTCCAGATGAATACACTTTCAGATTAGTTGTTTTGGACAGGGCTCTCGATATCGTAGTCGTTCCAGACCCAGGCAAACCAGAAACCGTAACGCATCGTTTTTCCATTCAACCCTCATTGTATCTGTTGATTTTAGGTCTTTTCACGTACTCTATTCTTCATTCCCTTCTTGTTTTTTAGAACATTTCCTACAAATTACTCTTGTACTGTTCCATCCAGGTCCAGTATTGACAAATATTTCAGTCTCACAAAAATAACATTTTTGTTTAACTGCAGAAGTACTTTCAGTGAAATCAGGCATCTAAATCATTAAGGCCAGTTTCAGTGCTAATCAAAAGCTTTTGCTATATTAGATAGGCAAATATATATTCCACACTCTTATTAGTTACTTAAGCCGCTGTAGCTCAGTTGGGAGAGCGCGGGACTGAAGATCCTGAGGTCGCCGGTTCGATCCCGGCCGGCGGCACCATTTATATTTAGGCCTGAATAACAACTTTTGTGAATGAAAATCTTATTAGGGATTCAAGACGCATTTGCATCTCAACTATGATTCGTTGGGTGGGGTTGTTAATAGTGCCATTCATCGGTCCAATTCTAGCATTTACTGTCGGTCCATTTATGGGTGCCAGAAGAGGTGCTCTTTACTTCCCAAGTAAAAAACGCCCCCTCTCTCTTTACTTCATAGGTTTTTCATGGGCTGCCTTAGTTCCTTTCATTTTATCTATGGTCCTTCGAACTTTTTTAGGTCCAACTTTTGTTTTTGGAATTACTGAGTTAATAATCTCTCTATTATTATTTTTATTAATTTTCACTTCCTTTTTATTAGGTTTAAACTCAACAAAAGTTTTTACCATTCAGGAGCGTTTAGATGGTATGGGGTGGGATGATGACTTAGATGATTTTACGGATGATCAAAAAGCCCCCAGTATCGACACTCCAGACAGAAGTAACGAATCAGAGAAATGGGCACGCAGTTCTTGGGGTTCGAGAGCAGAGAAGAAATTAAATTCAAAAAAACAGACTCCTGTTAAATCAAAATCTAAAGCTAATACCTCTAAAGCAAAGAAACCCAAAACAAAGACAAAAAAAGAACCCGACTTTTTAGATTCTTTAGAAGACAAAAAAGAGGAAAAGGACTCCCAACCAAGTGTTTTCTCCGTTTTATCTCAAAAACGCCGTCAAAAATAAATATTCTCTAACTTTATACAACTCATGCCAAAAAAATCAAACATCAGAATTCTAATCGCAAAACCAGGTTTAGATGGTCATGACAGAGGGGCTAAGGTAGTGGCACGCGCTCTAAGGGATGCTGGTATGGAGGTTATCTACACAGGTTTAAGACAATCACCTCAAGATATAGTGGATGCTGCTATTCAAGAAGATGTACAATTTATCGGGTTGAGTATATTGTCTGGAGCACATTCTCATATATTTTCAGAAGTTCTAAAATTATTGGAGGAAGCGGATGCTTCTGATATAAAAATTATTGCAGGCGGAATAATTCCGGATAATGAAAAAGCTGTTTGGGAAGCTAAAGGTATTTTCGCTATTTTTGGACCAGGAACGCCTACGCACGAAATAGTAGATTATATTGTTTCAAATTCTTGAGGTATTTTTTTGATTGATGACTTATTATCTGGAGATACAAGATCCGTTTCTCGTTTAATATCATGGATTGAAAATGGTGATGAAAGGGCAAAAAACGCATTAAAATCTGTTTGGCATAAAACAGGCAATTCATACACAATCGGAGTTACCGGCCCTACTGGTGCTGGTAAATCTACTCTCGTTAATTGTTTAGCAGATTATTCTTCAAAACAGGGGCACAAAGTAGGTGTTCTTGCTATAGACCCCACAAGCCCATTTTCAGGCGGAGCAATTTTAGGTGATAGATTACGTATGTTCTCTTCTCAAAATGCCGATATTTTTATCCGTTCTGTAGCCACACGAGGTCATTTAGGAGGGGTAACTCCAACTATCGGTTTTTTGGTTAATGCTATAGAATTATTACAAAAAGATTTGATTTTCATAGAAACTGTCGGCGCAGGACAAGGTGATGTAGAAATTGCCGAACTCGCCGATACTACCTTAGTTGTCAATGTTCCAGGGTTGGGGGATGAAATTCAAGCCCAAAAAGCAGGAATTTTAGAAATAGCAGATATTTTAGTTGTCAATAAATCAGATAGATCCGGTGCAGACAGACTCGTCGAAGAGTTAAAAATGATGCAACATCTAGGGGAATTGGAATCTTGGACTCCACCAATAGTTCAAACCACAGCTGTCGAACAAATCGGAATCTCTTTATTGTGGGAAAATATAGAAAAACACCGTTCATTTTTAGGTAGCAATGGCTTAAAATCTGTACGTTTGAAAAGACAAATATATGAACTTCAACAACATCTCAGAACTTCTTTATATCAAGATAAAATTACAGAGTTAGGGTCGAAATCTCTTGATTCCGTAGCTGAGGATATTTTATCACGTAAAACCGATCCATTTACTGCAGTAGATGAAATAAAATCACTTCTGAAGTAACCGCAGTCTTTTAGACCGTATCTTTTTACCTAAATCATGACTTTCAATAAGAAAGAACGTAATAAATTAGAGAAGGGGCCGGAAATTACCCAAGCAGAAATGCAAATTTCTACAGAAGTACCTCTAAATTTCGATTTAAAGAAACACCAAAATAACAACGAACCACTCGTAGATGACGATCTCTCTTCTAATCTAAATAAAAAAGACCTCTTGAATGATATACATATTAAACATGCTACAATTCTTTCCAATCGCCCTATTCCAACTTTACTGGAGGGTGCTTCAGAAATACCTTCTATCGAGGATGTCAGTAATCTAGATAAACCAAAAATGGGTGTCAATCTCAATCAAAAAAAGAATCTCGAAAAGGATAGAAAAATCGAAGATGTTTACAGAGAGGGGCACGTGGCCTAGTCAGGAATGGCGGCGGCCTCCTAAGCCGCAGGTCGAGGGTTCAAATCCCTCCGTGCCCGCCAGTTTCACTTTTTTTACACAACATTATCTTTTTAACCTCTACCATTCCACACCAAACAGTTATGTCTGAAAATAAAGTCGTTCTAAAATTAGCTGAAGCTTTACAAGATGAAGTTGGATACGGCAGAGGGCGTATAGATACGGCCACACGTAAATTGTTAGATTTACAGATTGGAGATATTATAGAGATAAAAGGGAAAAGACGCGAATCCACTGTAGCAATCGTTTGGCGTGCTAGAACTGAAGATGAGGGAAAAGGTATCATACGTGCAGACGGATTGATACGTAACAATGCAGGTTCTAATTTAGGCGATAAGGTAGAAATTAGAAAGGCATCTTTCAGACCAGCTTCAAAAGTCTCTTTAGCTCCACTTCTAGAACAATCAGGCAGAGTTCAATTCGGTCAAGGAATCGAAGATGTCATTCTTCGAGGATTAAATCGTAGACCAGTTACACAAAACGATGTTGTTATTGTTCCAGGTTTAACATTAATGGGGGGTCGTTTACCGTTTGTAGTAACTTCTATAAAACCAAAAGGCGCAGTTCAAATTCAAGCAGACACTATAATTACTGTTCAAGAAGAACCAGTAAAAGAAGATCAACTCAAGACAACGGGCGTTGCCTATGAGGATATAGGCGGTCTCAGAGACGAGATAAAGAGAGTCCGTGAGATGATTGAATTGCCTCTTAAGCATCCCGAATTATTCGATGCTTTGGGGATAACGCCTCCAAAAGGAGTTCTTCTTTACGGTCCACCAGGTACTGGTAAGACTCTTCTCGCTAAAGCGGTAGCACACGAATCTGGTGCAAATTTCCTATCTATACAAGGTCCAGAAATTATGAATAAGTATTATGGGGAATCTGAAGCTCATTTAAGGCAAAAATTCGAAGAGGCAGAAGCAAACGCCCCCTCTATTATTTTTATAGATGAATTAGATTCTATAGCTTCAAAACGTGACGAGACTCAAGGTGAAGTTGAGAGGCGAGTAGTTGCACAATTACTTACTCTGATGGATGGATTAAAAAATAGAGGGCAGGTAATAGTAATCGCTGCTACAAATCGTCCAGATTCTATAGACGGGGCTCTACGCCGTCCAGGCCGTTTTGATAGAGAAATAGAAATAGGAATTCCAGATGTTATCGGAAGAAAAGAAGTTCTTCAAGTTCATTCCAGAGGCATGCCTTTGGACAGGGACGATAACGGCCAATGGGTAGATATCGATCACTTTTCTAATATAACGCATGGTTTCGTTGGTGCAGATTTAGCTGCTTTAACAAGAGAAGCAGCTATGCGAGCTCTTAGAAGATACCTTCCTGAAATAGATTTAGATGAACCAGTTCCAAGTAAATTATTAGAGAAAATGCAAGTCACTAATGATGATTTTAGAGAAGCACTAAAAGATGTAGAACCCTCAGCTTTAAGAGAGGTAATGGTGGAGATTCCACGAGTTTCTTGGGATGATATAGGGGGCTTAGCTGAAGTAAAACAGAGATTAATAGAAACCGTTGATTGGCCATTAAGTAATCCAGAAGGGTTCATTCGATTAGGCGTTACACCGCCCAGAGGTATAGTGCTCTACGGCCCTCCAGGCACAGGTAAAACTCTAGTGGCAAAAGCTATAGCCACACAATCGGAAGCTAATTTTATTTCCATAAAAGGTCCAGAAGTGATGTCTAAATGGGTGGGAGATTCTGAGAAAAAAGTCAGAGAAATATTTAGAAAAGCTAAGCAAGTATCTCCTTGTATAGTTTTTGTGGATGAACTGGACTCAATAGCTCCTATACGGGGTAGTGGTTCTGATAGTAAAGTGTCAGATAGGGTCGTAGATCAATTCCTAACTTCTATGGATGGTCTTGAAAATTTAGAAGGCGTGGTTGTTATCGCCGCTACAAATAGACCAGAAATAGTAGATCCTGCACTCCTGCGCCCCGGTCGTTTCGATAGGTTGATATTATTATCAGCACCATCTTTAGAGGAACGAAATCAAATTCTAAATATCCATACTCGTGATATGCCTTGTCCAGATGTTGATTTGAATGAAATGGCTAGTAATACAGAGGGCTACGTCGGTGCCGACTTAGCAGCTCTTGTAAGGGAAGCTGCTATTTTGGCACTTAGAGATGACGGCAGTGCTACTGTTGTAACTTCAGATCATTTTTACAAAGCGCTAGATTTAGTACCGCCTTCTGTAAACGAAGATACAATAAAATACTACAATGAATTACAAGGTAATCTAGCTAAAAGAGCTAGAAAAGGAAAGGAGAGGAGTGAAGACAATCTTTACGCTTAATTATGCAAATACGACAATCTGATATTCAGGGCAAGGAGGTAGCTACATTAGATGGTGAAAGAATAGGTAGATTGCACAATGTAGTCATGGAATCAACCACAGGGGAATTAACTAGTTTAATCGTCGAACCTTCAGAGTTTATTCCAGAAGGTTTTGATTTAGATGCAGACGGTAGATTAGATATACCCTTCTCATCTGTATTGTCCATCAAAGATATGATAGTGGTGAAACATGAAAGTTAACGAGTTTTTTTCAGATTCAAATAATGTAATAGCTTTTAGTTACTACATGCTTATTCCCGTCGGTCTCGCCTTCTGGGTAGCTTGGTATATGGAATATGGTGTTTGGAGAGATATAGGGCTTTACGCAGTTTTAGTAGTCATGTTCTGTCTTGCTTTTTTCGGCTCTTTAACGTATGGAAAAGCACGTCGCTAATTAGTTCGTTAATACATTAATGTTATATATCTATTACTTTACAACGGGATAACGTTTATTTGGTCTTTTTGACAATAAATAGACTGGAGAAAAAAAATGGAAGATTTTAGCAATTTTTGGCTTTTGGCCGGGTTAGTATCTTTAGGCTTCGCCTTTTGGAAAATGAAGTGGATAGAAACTCAGAGTCAAGGGACTGACGAAATGAGTACAATAGCGAAGCACATAAGATCTGGTGCAATGGCCTTTCTAAAACGAGAATACACAGTACTTTCAATTTTTGTTTTAGTGGTCGCTTTATTGTTAGCTTTAGGCTATAAAAATCAAGGTCAAAGTGCAATCGCATTGGCCTTTGTTTTCGGTGCCTTTTGCTCAGGTTTAGCTGGTTTCATAGGTATGTGGGCTGCTACTGCATCCAATAGCAGAACTACACACGCTGCTCGCAGTAGTCTAAACGATGCATTAATGATAGCATTTTCTGGCGGTTCTGTAATGGGGATGTGTGTTGCAGGTTTAGGTGTATTAGGTTTATCTTTATTGTACTTAGGTCTAGAAGGTTCATATTCTAATCTCGAAGATAGATTATCTGTAATGGCCGGGTTCTCTCTCGGCGCTTCATCTATAGCACTATTCGCTAGAGTCGGGGGTGGAATTTACACAAAGGCGGCCGATGTTGGTGCTGACTTAGTAGGTAAAGTCGAAGCAGGTATTCCGGAGGACGATCCAAGAAATCCAGCAACTATTGCCGACAACGTTGGTGACAACGTTGGCGATGTGGCTGGCATGGGTGCAGATTTATTCGAATCTTTCGTAGGTGTGATGATAGGTGCTATGGTCTTAGCAGCTGCCCAAGATCAAGAAGCGTTAGTTCAATTACCATTAACTCTAGCTGCAGCAGGTATTTTTGTATCTATAATCGGTACTTTTTTAGTTAGAACAAATGAGGGTGGAAATCCACAAACTGCATTGAACAAAGGTCATTTCGGAGCTGCGTTTTTGATGTTAGTAGTTTCTTACTTCATCATAGAGTATGTTGTTGGAAGTAAGGGCGTTTCATGGGAAACTTCAGACAGTACTATGATAATGTTAACTCCAATGAATTTATTTTATGCAACTTTAGTGGGCGTTACTTCTGGAATTTTAATCGGTCTGTTTGCCGAATATTACACTTCGGACGAAAGAGCCCCTGCTCAGGAAATTGCCAGATCTTCTGAAACTGGTTCAGCTACAAATATTATATCTGGACTAGGTACGGGAATGATTTCGACCGCTTTACCTGTTATAACTATAGCTTTAGCAATGCTTTTTGCTTACGATGTTGCACACCTATACGGTATTGGAATAGCTGCTCTTGGAATGCTATCTACAATAGGCATCCAATTAGCAGTAGATGCATACGGACCTATTGCAGATAACGCAGGCGGAATTGCTGAGATGACTGGGTTAGATCCAAAAGTTAGAGAAAGAACAGACAAGCTCGATGCGGTCGGTAACACAACTGCTGCAATTGGTAAGGGGTTTGCAATCGGCTCTGCAGCGTTAACTGCTTTAGTTTTGTTTGCAGCTTTCACTACACAAGCAGGCATAACTGAAGTAGATATTCTAAATCCTAAAGTCTTAGCAGGTTTATTCATAGGCGGTATGCTTCCTTTCGTATTCGCAGCATTTTCTATGCAAGCTGTCGGTGAAGCAGCATTTGAAATGATAGAAGAAGTAAGAAGACAATTCCGCGAAATCGAAGGATTATTGGACGGAAAGGCCGAAGCTGATTTTGCACGCTGTGTTGATATTTCAACACAAGCCGCAATAAAGAAAATGGCAGCTCCTGGGTTATTGGCAGTTTCTACTCCTGTTATTTTTGCAGTTATTTTGCCTGCAACTAATATTGTTAGTAAGACTGATGGTTTTCAAATGCTCGCAGGCGTTCTAGCCGGCGTAACCGTTTGCGGTGTTCTTATGGCTATATTTATGTCGAATGCAGGCGGTGCATGGGATAATGCCAAAAAATACATCGAAGGCGGTGCCCACGGCGGTAAAGGTTCTGATGCTCACAAAGCTGCAGTAGTTGGAGATACAGTAGGTGATCCCTTCAAAGACACGGCAGGACCTAGTCTCAATATTCTAATTAAATTAATGTCAGTTGTTAGTTTAGTTCTAGCAGGTCTCTAAGGAGTTAGTATATAGTAGCCTTTATTGCGATTAAAAGATGTACTTTAAACACGTTCGAAAAGAGATGGTCAGAATACCTCCAGATAGGCTCGGTGAGGATTTAGATCACGTCTCTTTGGAATTAGCCAGACAAACATTCGAAGGCAGGATGACTAATGATCAAATGTTTTCCGTTTTAGCAGTAGGCCTTGAAAAAACAGGCAATGGAAAAGTAGTTCATGGCGATGGTGCAGTTTATCAACCAGTAAAGATGGACATTCTTCAATTCAAATTAACTATGCAAGAAGTCATCGAAGGCGTCGTTGATCAAATAACAGAATATGGAGCATTTGTTAGGTTCGGTCCTTTAGACGGTCTACTTCACGTATCACAAATTATGGATGATCATATCGATGTGGATATTGGTAATCAAAGGTTATTAGGCAAGGATTCAGGAAGAGAACTTCGTCAAGGTGACAAAGTACGTGCACGTATTGTAACTATTTCTATCAACGAGGTTTCTCCTCGTGAATCAAAGATAGGTTTGACAATGAGGCAACCAGGTCTCGGAAATTTAACATGGATCGAAGAAGATAGAAAAAAACCTAACGCGGAGAAAAATTAAGTATGCTCGCTTGTAAATCGTGTCATGCATTAAGTTTAGAGGAATCTTGCCCTGCTTGTGGAGGCGAAATGTCAAAAGAATGGCAAGGTTTTTTAGAAATTCTCGATCCAGAAAACTCTGCCTTAGCTCAAGAAATGGGAATACGTACTCCTGGTAAATTCGCCCTCAGAGTTCGCTAATGTTCAAACTCGATTCACAATTAGATAAGGAGCTTAAGCACCCTCTGGGTAAATTATATTCTTCTATTCCTTCCAATTTAAAGTCATCAGATTTAATAGCCACTGTAGGTGACATCTCAACTCTCAACGTTTTCACTAATTCAAGAGAACCAGATATATCTATAGTTGATTACAAAACAAAGAGATCGAACGCGCTCAATGAAGCTGATTTAAAAATTATCAAGAGTATAGGATCTACAACAGTAAATGTTGTAAATTTACCTGGTACAATTTCACAGGATTTATGGAATGCTATTGAAAAAGCCTTCAATACAGAAGGTACCACAAGAATAATTGTCGACGGTGAAGAAGACTTAGCCACACTTCCCGTTGTAGCCATGGCACCTGATAATACTAAGGTCGTTTATGGTCAACCTAACGAGGGAATCGTTATAATCACCGTAAATTCTACAGTTCGCAAGAGAGCTAAGAATTTTCTTAATAGAATGAGGGAAACTTAATATGGAAATAGAAGTATTATCAACAGAAAAGAATTCACTTCTCAATAGAGATGAGTTAAATATTTTAGTTCGCCACCATAACGAACCCACTCCAAAGAGATCCCAAATCCTATCTTTATTGTCTAAACAACTCAAAAAGGAGACTCAATTAATTATTCTAGATCATTTAAATAATAATTTTGGTCGTGCCGAATCTACAGGATATGTTAAAGTTTATTCAGATTCAGATTCACTTTCGTCAATCGAATCTAAAGCCATCATAGCTAGACACACATCTTCACCAGCTGAAGAAGCACCAGCTGAAGAAGCACCAGCTGAAGAAGCACCAGCTGAAGAAGCACCAGCTGAAGAAGCACCAGC